>Ga0056128_1002137_pt1 | contig 23101 bp, 11 predicted proteins | sample WorMetLIZISLAND2_FD_71113 | JGI IMG/M metagenome (GOLD analysis project Ga0056128, IMG submission 71113) | Marine gutless worms symbiont microbial communities from Max Planck institute for Marine Microbiology, Germany - Olavius geniculatus... ... | reverse complement strand
AAAGCAACTGTTGTAAGCAAGCTTAAGTCTGCATATATCAAATGCTTAAAAATGTTTTTTAACTTTCATAAATATAGCAGTGTTTCTGATATGTTTCTGCAGTTGGGCTTACCGACTTTCAGCACCGTCCAACATAATGCTGAGTGGAGTTTTTTTAGATGTAAAGAACTGTGTCATAACAGACTTGTGTGTTTAGTAACAAAGTTTTGTGTGTATGGGCCACGTTGCCTGATTTAAATAAAATGGAATGGAATGGAATGGTTACAGCCGATGTACCGCGTCAGTTTTCGTAAATTACGAAGAGTGAAAAATGAATGTACATCACATCATTTTAACCTCTTTGCCATATTTGCGGCAAAATTTATCAAAACTAGAAATCTGGGCAAAGCCCAGCGTGAGTCCGCCCGGCGTCCTAAGTCCGATTGGGTGAAAATTTTAGGGAGGGGGGTGAAATTTTCCCGGTGTCAAAGTCACGTGGCCCGAACTCAAATGCATCAGCAAACGCAGAACGCCCAATGTCGATTTAAGGTAGGTCAACATGCGCGCTTACAACTTTTTGTTAGTGGACCAAAGTTCACCATTTTTTTCTCCAATGGGGGGATAAATCGCCGTTGATAATGCCGTTTACCGCTTGTCGATGTCTCTATGCCTTCCAGAAATATTCGCTGTCAAAGTCGAAAGTTTGCCTACCTCCCACCGAATTTTGGACGTTGTTTGTCCTCCAAAATTATAACGGGGTGGTGCCCCCAAAAATTGTATTTGCGTTATCACTCCAAACTAGAGGCACGTCACGTGGCAAAGTATCATGGGGCTACTCTCACTACCCTCTAAGTTATAGGCGCGCACTTGCTGAAATTTAAGCCAATTTTGGATCCACTACTTTAAAAAATTGTAAGGGGGACCCGCGTCCGCAGTGGGAGGTATGCTAGTAAGACTTAATCATTCTCTAACGCGTGTAAAAATTTGGGGGGGAGGCGCAGGACCCTTTCGGGCCAATATATCGTCTTCCGAAAAAGTCGATTCGGGTGGGTACGATTTCGCTAGTAGATTTCCGTGATTAGTGGACCGAAGTTCACCGAACTTCTTTCACCCAACGCGGGAAGAATCGTGGTACAATATCTATATGTTCGATTTTAAATACCTTCATCCTTTCCGGAGATATTCGCCGCCGAAGTTTGAAGTCGTCCGAAATCGCGTCAAATTTTGCATGTTTTGGCAACTAAAATTTTTTTGGGAGGCCCCCAAAAATGTTTGGACGCAATTTTTAAAGTTCAGCCTAGTACAGACCATGGTGCAAAATTTCGCGCCGATTGGCTGCCGGAGCTTAGAGATACCGTGGCGAAACAAAAAAAAACATCTGCGGTAAAACAATTCCGCTCCGAAAGCTATCGCTTCCGGGTGGACTATATAATTAGTGGAAATATGACGAAGTTCTGACAAAACACTTTTGCACAGTTTAGACAAGGTGTATAATTAAACTGTTAAAACTAAATTACAACCAAACATTTATTGAATACGTGTTGATAATTAAATCGAAACTTAACAAAAAATGAAATGTACGCCACTTCAGATATAGAGCCTAAATGCAGCTGAAAGCCATACGCGGACAGCGCTGCTAATTGGCCGGAGTTTCCAGTAACTGGTTGCCAAGCGGTGAACGTTTTCAACTGCGCAGGCGTCCTGTAACAGACGAGTTGCTGACAGTAATCCGTCATTTACTGAACATCTGCTGACAGTGCATTAGTTCATGGGTTCCTAACTGCTGACGTTAAGCTCACTGTGTGTCGTCGAGACAAGAGGATTAACGTCAGCGCATGACAGTGATAGATCATTCAGAACTCCAGCAATCCACAACCTGTCGGTTATTTTTTTCATGAGTTCGGATGCCATAGCAAATTGTTATCATAGAAGTGGGCCCCTACTACTAGCTTAATTAACGTTTTGCTACGATCGTGTACGATCCTGTCATACATTATTAATGCACCTCCTATAAATACAATACATAATGGTCATTTTATGGCAGAAAACCAATTACAGTTATCATGACGTCATAGCGTCAAACCTGATTGAATAAAAGATTTTTGCGCAGTTTTTTTTTTCAAAATGAGAATCGTTTAGATCATATTAACGAATGTAGCTACCGGAAAAAAGCAAAAACAAAAAAAACATCAATTTGTGCTCAGAGATTTGCCCAATAATGACAACGTTTAGTCAGCAAGCTTTTACCGGTTGATCGGGCGATGACTGCGCTAGTGAGCACGTGCAGAGAGCGATCAGGCGACATCACATAACGAAGAGCATCAAGGCTCTGTCTAAATGTCGCTTCGTCGTCGAGATGTCTACTGTAGATCTGTCTCAAAAGACTATACAGGTTGTCACGACAACATGCGCCATCATTATCACAGTGCAGACTTCACTAATCACGCCGCTCATGTGACAGACGCAACGTCAAATTGTTAATTAACTTGGTTCCGGCGTTCTTATTCGTTATTTTCAGACTTAAACTGATTACGAAAGATGATCGACACTTGAATTACCTCAAATATTAGTCTTTTCTGTTTTGCATATCAGGAATCGAATAATCCTGGCAAAACGAACATCTGTCGATGTTATTGCTGTTTAATTATACATCAGTAATTGCCTGTAACCGGCCCCTTTAATCTCAGCGTCTTTGATTACAGCTGATGTCGACTTAATGCACTGATCGCTGTCTGTAGTGGTCCGAATAGACACATCGACATCAGAGAAAGAAATGTCAACGGTTCTACAAGACGACGCTAACAAACGAAAGGATTTGAGTGATACACTGCAGGCATCGTCGTGTGGCTGCAACTAACTGTAGGCAGACTCATCTTAAAAAAACCTCCTTAAAGCTTAGGTTTTACCTTAACAGGTAGATCTATAAGTAACATTTATCTGCTGTCTTTGCTGCTGCTGCTGCTTTTAACGTTAGACTCATCTGTACATTGTCTTCGGTCTCTGGATTTACAGGGTATGTGTGTATCCCTTTTTGGCAATCCTCCTCTGTCACTAAGCTGTCATAAAATGCATATATTGCGTATTGGAAAATAAATTCCATTTTACTGTTGGTAGGCTTATGCGTTGCGGATGTACTGGACTATCGGCAGTACTGTGACGCGCTATTGACTAATACTGACGAAGAGCACGATGATGATATTGATGACGAGCGTCTCGAGATGTCATTGGTCAGGGTTGCCGTCGAGCGTGTAGAAAGCGGCAGACAACAGCCGGCCGTCTGTCTGTCTGTCTGTCTGTCTGTTCGCGTGGCCTATCGACAGTTGTTTCACGTCCGTCGCCGTCAGCGTCTAATCACATAGCCACTGTTCTCACACAGCGTCCTTATCTACAGCACGCACGCCACGGCTCAGTCAGATGAAGCCAAGCCTGTCCGTCCTCAATCAGTCAGTCGATAGCCGATGACAGCCGTCGCTCAGGGATGATTTCCGTTCAGTCTGTCAGTTAAAGAGATGCTAAACGCTCCAGAGGTGGCTTGGCCATAGCCACGTTTAACTAATCGCACGCCAGGACAGCCGTAAAATATAGCACGCAGTGATTGGGTAAATGGGCTACACAAACGTCATGAATATTAATACGTTCAATCCCTGCGGCTGTGTTTGACTCGAATAATGAAAATTTGCACTTTAGTTACAAGTAGACTGCAGACGTGCAGACGTGGGCGTGCTGAATTGCGCAGTGCTTTCGTCGTCGCAAGCGATGGTGGAAACGATTGCAGCTGTCGTCGCAGTTGCAGCAACCGCTGCAGCAAACACAAGTACTACTGTATATCGATTTTTAGACTTGTCTTCCGGTTGTGTTGAATAATACGAATGTCGTATGATGTCATAAGCAAGTTCGATATGAAGCGCTTGACTTCGACAGCCGGTGCAGAAATAAACAACGTTTGCAATCACCAAGACAGCGAGAAAAAACTCGATAGCCGGAAGACTGTCTCTTTTGGTCTGCATACCCGCAGTAACATTTGCATCTTTTAATTTACGTTCGTCACTGATACTTGGTACTGCTATTGCTCAGACATGCTGCACTTTCTATGTGGTGGTTGTAAAAATGTGCACTCCAAAAACTGGTCTTAAAAATCTCTACATATGTCTCACACTTGGAATTTAATATCTTTAGCAAATTACGATTAAATATATTACAAAAAAAGACAAACCGGTACAATTTAAATTTTAGTTATAACTAAGTTGTAACTACAGGGTGCGGCAAAAAAAGTGGACCCCTAAAGTTTTTCGCCGTTTTCTCAGCAACCGTTTGGGATTTCAATATGAAATTTTACAGCTTTATTTTAAAAAAAATCTTCTACATCTAATTGCCAAGTAAACTGTGATTCTGTAGCAATCGCCGGCTGACAGTGGATTCATCTTCCAGCAGGACGGCGCGTCAGCACACACAGCGGGCAATGTTGCGCAGCGGCACAGAACTGGCTGCGGGCCAGCTGTCCAGATATCATCACAAAAGATCAATGGCTTCCAAATTCGCCGAATCCCAATGGTGGGCAGCCGGCGATTGCTTTAAAGAAACGATAACATAGTGATAATCGCATTTTACTTGGCAATTAGAAGTCGCAGTATGGCCGTTTATAACAAGGAATTCATATTGGCTAATGCGTGCATCGATTCAGAAAATTACCGAGATTTCAAAATCATTGAAAATGTGTAATTTATTTGACACTAATCGCACTAATTTTAAGACAATACGCCGACGAAGAGAAATGACGCATCAACAGCAGGTGAGCTGCTCTGGTCAGCAGTTATTACCTCCGCCAAGAAAGTTATGTTTTTGTCGGACTTTGTTTGTCTGTTTGTCTGTGTGTGAGCAAGATAACTCGAAAAGTTATGGACGGATCTTTCTGAAGTTTTGAGGGTATGTCGTGCATGGCATAAACTACCAGTGAATCAATTTTGGGCGTGATCCGGCAGGAATCCTGGATTCTGGATCACTTTAAAATTTTCGTTACCATTGCGTTAAAGGGGGCATAAGGGAACCGCTGGCAAAGATGGTGACGCCACCTGGCGAATAGCTTTGCCTTGGCGGAGGTACCTGCGGGCTACGACTGCTTTTCTAGTTAAACATGCTGTTGGCGAGTGGCGTCAACATCCACCGCTTGCGTTCTTGCTGGAGGAGGACATTTTGAACACATGCAGTAATAAAAATAATGTGATGTGACTTTTTCAGAGATAATGACTGTTATTTGTGTTTGTCGCTATTTATTTGATCAGTTCTAAGCCGACGCATGTGCTGTCCAAAATGAATTCATTGTTGTAACAGCCAAACTACGACTTCAGAATTTCACAAGGTAGTGTATTAATATTATTAGGGTAAGGTGGCCAAAACTACAGTCACTTACGTCAAGTTTTGCATGCCAAAAATTTTATCAAAATCAGCCGATGTTTCACAAAGTCATTCATAAAATAATAGTGGCACAGTTTTTGAGACACGATGTATAATACACATAGCGAGAAACAACTTTACACTGGTGTTCAAACCTCAAAATTTCGACAACGAGGATGCTACTATTGTACTACTATTGTAATTAGAAACAAATCAGAAAAAAACTCGAGTTTTCTGTTTAGTAGTTTTCTTCGTCATGATATTTCGTAAATATTTTACGGTAAGTGCTTTATTGCTAATCGGTTTGTAGAAGAAAGTGCGCTTGAAAGATTAAACATATCCGTTTCTGACGTTTTGCAGCGAATTGCATAAATAGCACAAATGCCACTGCAATTGCGTTGTATTAAAATTAAAATTTAATAAACACTAAAATCTTCAAATCTTTTCATTTCTCCGCTTTTTTCGTTTCACCGTGTATAAATACAACTGTATGCAATGCACGACTCGAACATCTGCGGCATGACTTGCAGCCGCCGTTCGTTGGTGGTTGATATTGTCTATTTATACAATCACAAATTACTTAGACCATCGTAACTCCGGTCGCCGGTGTGCCGTTCGACGGCAGACGAAAAGCATCGTGCGCCATTAGCCGAGTCATAGATACTCAGCTTGCAGTTCTGCTGGACGTTGACGTTGACGATTCGACGCAGAATGGAGGCGGACTGACTTTCAGCTGTCAGCGAAGCATTGCATGCCAAAGTTGCAGTTTTTCCAGCTCTGTGTATTTGAATTTTGATTGTTTTTTTTTGTTTTTTTCTCTTTTTTATGTTATTCCTTTTAGTTGCAGTGTTTATGTCTGTCCGTTTAACCATTTATTTTATTGTTTATATATAAACCATGTTATTGTTGAGTGATTTAAATAATTTAATTGATTGACTGATATATTGTTATATAAATTGCCTGATTGATAAGTCAATGTGCGAAATATCGAGCTAAATGAAACAAATTAGTGACATCTGTTGCTGAGCAGATAGCGGGCAATTGAATTGCAGTATATAGCCGAATGGCAAGTTAACCGTATTTTGTTTTTCAGCACAGTGGGCATGCGCACAGACCACACCTGTGAACTTGCTTAGCACAATGACGATACAGAGTCTGCAGTGGTCGCGTGGTAATAGAAGCATTGTATTTGGTCGTCGGTGTGACGACGACGCACGCTTCACAGCTGTCAACTGCAGAACGTCCTTCAGTTTCTGTGTAGTGGTTGTCGTAGTAATGAGCTGCACACTTCTCTTATTTTCTGCTTCTGTTGGTCGACTGTCGTTAGCTTTGAAGTAATCGTTGCTCATGTCACTTGATTGCTGGCGGGAAGCACCATATTTATATCGCCTGCCGAGATGACCACGCACACTGAATGTTATTCTGTTATATAATATATAATGTTATGCGTGTGTTATACTGGCGTTAATTGTAGTTTTCTGGAGCAGCGTTTTGTTAACATAGCGTGGATGAAACTGTGTCACCTGTGAGAAATCGCTGTTTTTGTGATTGGAAGTCGGACGATGAGCTTCGGACGTAGGCAGTACGGTCAGCTTTCTCTAGCAACAGCTGGGCTTCTTGTTGACGTTTTATTTCGTTTGGCGCAGCATTGAACAACGCGCCATTGACACAATAAAACACATCCATCGACATGCGTGCACGACTAACAACGTGAGTGCGTGCTGATGACTGACATTTTGAGCACGCTGTCAATTGATCTGTAAAACACATTAACGAGGAATTAATGCACCGTGTGACATATATCTCTTATTACTTTACTGTGCTAAATAACTGCTGTAAAATGTAAAAAAATGCGGTGTTTAACACCTGCAATTGCAAGGTGGTACCGCAAAAATCCGGTCAAGCTGAATTTGCTCGAATTCACATTATCATTCGGAACCAGCGCCGGGGCTAGATTTGGGGCAAAATTTATAATCACTGGTCGTCTGCAATCTAAGCCAAATAATACAACAATTGCTAATTAATTGCACTATAAAGTATTTTTTTTTAAATGGTAATCACGTAATATGAATATTTTTGTTTAGTTTGCTGCGATTGAGAGTGAGTCAAACCACCAATTTCACTCAAATAATACTCATATAGCCTACTATAAACGGGCACAAAATGTATGTCAAACTATCAGAAATTCAGAGGGGTAAAAGTCGCCGTTAGCACGTGGCGGGATTAAAAAACCAGCAAAGTAGAAATATATTGAAAAGACGTTGAAAAAAGTCGAAATGATGCCAAATTTACCCAAAAATGCCGAACCGGCTTGGCTAGATTTGCCAAAGTATGGCCGCATACGTCGGACTGTGATCAAAAACCGTTGCGGACAATTTCATGCCGGACTAACTTTTATCCGTTCATAAGACGTTAAGATTGCTGAGTACTACAGTGACGACAGCAGACTCAGAGAACGATGCTGCCTGCAGGTAAGACGCATCAGATTCGGGTGCAGCTAGACGCATGCAATGAATGACGGGAGAACGAAAATCATGCCGCGAATCGTCGTCTACCGACGGCCATGCGGAGTAACCGCTGTTTATGGGCAATCATCATAAGCGCCGGTGACACCGGCTAGCATGATTGTCTGCGTCTATCTCAATAAAGCTCGCAGAACAATAAGTTGGATGCGAGATGCAACGAAATGAAAGCTATGTTACGTATGACCGCCCGCCGGGATATGGAATAGGCTCGATGTTTCTGCACTGGCGACATATCGCGCGGCTGGATATCTGATCTATATGGTACGTGTCGCATATAAGACAATGATCGTGTGATGGTCAGAAAAAAACTAGAATATTCGTCACGACAACACTCTAGACTGCCTGACGCTTAGTGGTTTGCCAAAAAAAATCTGCGAACAAACGTGAATATCTGGCACACGTATGAACCGTTAAAAATCAGATCTTCATATTTATGAGGTGGATGTTTTCTCATCAGCAGTCATAACTGCTGGACGTGTGAAACGTATAAGTAGCCTGGTTTACTATAGGCCTATTCTGCAGATAATCTGTAGCTTAGATGGAAAAAATGCACACTAAGGTCATCATTAATTTATAACATGGTTATGTATAACGCGTTATGTGTGAGTGCGAATAAAACTTAACCAGAAAACAACGTTTAAAAACAAGTCAGTAGCATCAAATCGATTCTGACTAGTAAAAGCAAACAAAATATAGGCCTATTAGCATCAACTATGATCAACATAATTTTTTTTACTTTAATAGTTATTGTGTGCAATTTTGTCGATTATGAAATTAAGTATTTTTGTAATCTTACTAAGTGGCTTAAGAACTGTGTACCGATTGCACCTAAAATATTTCTCAAAAATGACACAGCGAAACAGTATAAAATCGCAATAATTGTGTTGCCAACATTTTAAAAATAATTTTGCATTCAAAGTACGGCATTAAACATCACTATTTGACAGAAGACTAAGTTACGAGACACTAAAACGAAAAGCTTACTTTTTGAACCACCAGCGAATTTATAGTGAACGTTGAATTTGAATACAAAACGTATCGACGTCAATAAAAATAAAGTAATTGTATATACATTTTTGATTACAACACAACACTCGCAACAGTCTTAACGTCTAATCTACAGCCTATACACGTTTTTGTTATATTTATTTTAATGCAATATTGTGACGCTAAGCAAAAACATTTTTTAGTGATGAAAACAAAAATAATCTAGCAGTTTCTTGCGTCGTGAAAAAAGTCACACAATTTTTGCACTAGTAAAGTGATTTTGCTTTGTCGTCTCGATGACGAAATATCATAAAACAACAAAAATCACCCAATTTCGTATAAATGTTTAAGCTAGTGTAAAATAACGAATATGGAAAGCTGATACATAGAAAGCTTATATTACACTTATGTTACACCAGGACGGAATAAGTTCATTGGCTGTTACCCAAACAAACGAGCTTGATACTAAATGGCTTTGAGTTCTAAAAAGAACAGCAGAAACAAAATCGTCAGACCTTGCTCATGAACTAAGTACTGCCCGCGAATAGTCACATTCGCTTCTGCGGGCAGTAATAAAGTAGTGCCATTTAGCGAATGCCATTTCGAAAATCCAGATTGACTGGTTCAAACAGTATTGATCATGCACGCAAGGAACACACACAAAACCTGTGACCTTGACCTTTGACCTTGAAATTCACTAGAGTTTTGGAGATTGCCGAGATACATGTTCGTGCAAAATTTTATCAAGCTAATTGCAGCGATTTATGAGTTCTCGTGTTAACAGAGTGACGATGCTGGAAACACGGCAATAGCAGTAGGCCTAAGCTGATGAGGTTGGTGCGACACCAGTTAATCGGCTGCCACTTACATACAAGGGCCTGGGAGTCAAGGCCTATATAACACGCAGAGTTTCTGCCATACGGCAGTTATGCGTCTCAACATATGTTTTTGTTAAAAGCGGTCATCCCTTACTTTTATTTCGTCCCTACGTCAAATTTGGTGCAGTCTGCATGCATGCCAGCGATCGCTAATGATGGACGCAGTTTCTTGAAGAATAAACTGTAAAACTATTTCACGTCTAGGAATGGCGTCGCAGAAATGATGCACTGTCGGAAAAAATACCTTAAGATGAGTTTTTGTATTCCATTTTCTATAGCGCCGCTTCTGTTGCCAACATCGAGTGAAAAAGTTTCGAGTGGGTCCGTTTGAAAAAGTCGAAGAAAGTTACTTCGAAAAAAACTTGCGTCGGCTTAAATCATAATGGTCTTTCTCCGTAGCGATGCGCAGAGAGCGAGAGAGGATGACAGTGAAAGGCATTTCGTATGCATTGCACACATCGCGCCTAACTTGCAATGTAACAACATCTGCTTTGACACAAAGTCGATTCAACATGCACGAATGACAATGACGTCAGACGTCACGTGACAAGTCGACATTTCGCTCTGTAGGCCAAGATATAAGCCCCCATCACAGCACTAGTTAAACTCTCTACCAGAAATAATGAGGCAATATAAAACGAGTAAGCAAACAATTCAACAACACACTGGCATTGCGTGATTAAATTAATGCTGCAATAGGCCCTATTCATCCGTAGCACAAGTTGTTGAAATCGAAAGTCGAAACGTTCTGGTTATTTTCTGTTGTGGCACAAAACATTTTAGATTAGTTTTATGCAAGTGTAAGCCTATTTATCTATTAAATATTTGTTGCAATTAAGTGAATATAAATAGCTAAAAGTAGTTAAGTTACTGACTTGTCACTTTTACTCGAAGTAGCTTAGTATACTGACGACAACGCTCGTAGGGCCACGTCATCAGCCCACATAGCAACTACGAACAACTGCTGTTAAAAAACAACTAATAACCAAGTACGGTACATGTGGTTTAATATATGCAATAACATATCGTGCACCAAACTTGGCCCTCACAATCACATACTTTTAGGCTTAGCCCAACTTTTGGCCGATATTTTTACGTTCTATATAGTAATAAAACACTTAAGGGTCTTTTAACCCCTAGGGCACTGTGAGAGTATCTGGGTATGAATAAGTTTACCAGTGGTAATAACTCTCTCCAAATATAGGCTGATGACAAACAAACTGTACTGCAGTTTAGATGGCAGGAACAATTAAATTTGTTTCTCCGAGGCGACCGCTGACAATCTTGTAAGCACTACGACAATCGATGACAGCCGGCATGGCTTTTATACACCGGCTGCGATCGATCCAACGCAGTTGGCCATATATTATGCAGTGACCATCAGATACAGAAACGAAATACGGCGATAAAACACATGGCAATGACCATCATCGACTGCCGTTATGGCTATCATACCACCACACCCTACCCGATACATACCGTTACATACGGATAGCATCGACATTAATATGGCCGACGACACGCCGATATGACCATTCAATGAACCGTCTGCAGCTTAATAGGTTTCATTAAATTGCTGTAATTTTTTTTGCTCATTAAATGCTGGCGAGAGAGACAGTCACTGACGTAAGGTCGTAACATGGCTAAATGGCCTCTATCGCTATCTCCACAAAATACTGAACAGCACAGTCATTGTAAAAGCTGCAGTCATTTTTTGCCAACAACTAGAAAAATTGCTTCTATTTATTAATTTTGTTTAAAATAACATTTTTTCTTTAATTACTACACCACTATTCTGAAAATTGAAGACGCTGACTTATGCTATACGACCTGTTGTTTTATTATAATTGCAGATAAGCCTCGGATATGGATTTTTTTCTGGCATTTTTGCACTTGGAAAAATATAGGCCTATTAGAGACTGTGATAACAATGCATCAATATCTATTAGTAAAAACCGCTCAGAGCCTAACGTGGCTTTTTTAGCTTTTAATTAAATAAGGAATAAAAAATAAAGCAATAAACAACAATAAAAATGGAAAGCAAAAGATCGGAAAAAGCAATCAACTGAAAAATAATCATCTGGGTGTAGTCATACAGAATGAAATACGTGTTACATGAAAATAAAAAATATATATTTTACCGTTATTTGGCTGTAACTTGACTTCACTTTATAGCAACTTGAGACAACTGTTAACAGATAAATAGAGTGTCTATAACTAAACCACAACGGCGCAGAAAACACGAGTAGCCCACTCATTCTCATTTGTTACAAGCACTGTACGTTGTCTACCAAAGAAGGTACACCTATACGTAGACTCCGTAGACACTTTTTGACGACATTTACCTTTCAGAGAAATAAAAGATACGGTAAATTCGAGCGGCGACGTGGACGGCGGTCGCGCAGCTCTGTTGGCAGAAAAGTCTAAACTCCAATCATTCGACGTGCTGTAAAACTTGCTGCGGATTTGTTGTGGACCAGCTTTGCGACAAGTTTTCTAGCTTGTTTTACAGCATGTTGTACAATAAATGCACAAAAAGATCAAAGCAAGTAGAGTGTGAACCCCTGCCACAACCAGCAATGTTGTGGCAGAGTGCGAAAGAGAAGCAACTTTTCTCCCACTAAATTTTAGCCTGTTGTAATTTTTTGGTTTTCAAAATTTAAACAAAAATGCAAACTTACGGCTGAAAATCCAAATTGTGGACACAATTTAAAGTCAAAATTAAACTTTTGAACACTCGTGTCTAATCTGGCGAAAATTTGCAACTTTCGGCCACTGAAGGATGTCTCCAATCTTTAAAATACGCGACGCACCGCAAGAAAGATCTAGAATAGACGGATTTGCAGAGGCTGTTACTGAGGCAACTCTAACGGAAGGTAGAATGACTCAAATAGACGGATAACAAATTGACATGGAACGGGACATGCCGACGGACAGTAGTGTATCAACAAATAGAGCAGCAGCAGCGGTTTGTCGGAGCGTCATGTACACACAATGCGGTTTCTCCAGCGAGCGAAATTGCTGTTCATTTCCCGCCCGTCCGTGCGACGAAAATGTTAAGCCGTTGGACTAGCGCCGTCCATCACTGCCTGCTGCTCGTCCTCCGCTTCATCGACGTCGGAACCGGCGGCAGACCAGCGGCGTCGCTTGGGTGAAGACGAAGAATGTCGGTGACAAAGGGCGACATGCACGGTGCTCTGCGGCTGCGGTGTCTGCGGCGTCTGTGGTGCTGCCGTAGTGCGTTGAGTGCCGCCGGCGCCGCCAGGTGTCACTCCGCCGTTGTCGACGCTGTAACCGCAGCACGAGCACACCGTCGCCAGAAAGATGCGTCGAAATGTGGCGCCGAACAAGCAGTAGATGACGAAGTTGCACGACGAGTTAACGACGACCAGAACGTCGCTGAGCTTCGTGTAGTAGAAGTGAAAGCGTCCACAGTCGCGGTCGGCGTTCTCGAACAGCGCCCAGAAGATCTGGTTAAACAGCGCCGGAGTCTGACAAACGATGAACACGCACACGATCGCAATGACACACTGTGTGATGTGGTCGTCCTTGCGACGTTTGCGGCCTGCACGCAGCTTGGACGCGGCTGCAGACATCGTCGTCGTCGTCCTCCGTCTGATGGCATTCAGCGCACTGATCAGCTTGACGTTGAGGTAGGCGAGGCTGGCCAACGGCATCAGATACATCACCGGGTAGTAGAGAATGTTGCTGTAGATGATCTGGTAGATCTGATTGTCTCCGAGGATCAGAGGCTCGCCGGTGACCGTTTCAATATGTGCGGAGTCGTTGCTGGTGATGTTGCCGACACGCTGCTGCCGCCCAATCACCTGAAATATACAACAAACATCACAGTCACTCACGGAGTCTCCTGATACGCGTCAATACAAACTGCTCTCATTGCCATAAAACTCTGCGACGCCGCTCAGCTGTTTTTGCAGGTAAACGGAACACTACAAAGGAAGCGACAACTGGTTGAGAACCATGCAAAAGCCGAGTAAATTGATGATGTAAGACGAGAGTGGAAGTGGTGTTCTTGGGAAAGGCTAAGACGGCGCAAAGGGTTTCTACAACACAGATTGGCCGCTGCAGAACTAGAAATTAACGCGGTTAATTTTGGATCATAAAAACCTGTTGATTATTGCACTTTGGAAAGATTTGGGCATATCGAAGAGAAATTTTTCCCAGAAATGTCTTCACAAAACACTGACATCGTTTAGCATTTGTTCAATTTTGTTGTGAATTAAAGTAGTTAACTCACGGTTAAAAGCACATTATGTAAGAACAGAACAGAGCGTGAAAATTCATTGTAAACAATTTAGTAAAACTAAAAAAATACGCTAAAAGCACAAAGCATTAAAAGTTACCCGCCTCTAATTCTGTCAAACATTATGGTAATTAATAGGGATTATGAACGAAAACGAGTGCAGAGCAAAAACAGGTTGTTGTGATGACTGTTGTGGTGATGGTTAAATTGACACAGCATTATCATAGCAAAGACTCGGTGCGATAAAACGAGACTTTGCAGCGTCGAGTGCAGCATGCGGAGACTGGAAAGGAATGATGCGAAGTATCTTTTCGCTCAGCCATCCCTCGAAATAACGAATGGCATGTCTACGACGAAAATAAGCTCATTACCATTGACTGATTTTAACCGACGTGAAGCAGATGAGGGTAGACCCGTCATTGAACGAGCAAACGCAGTCTCGGATTACATCGTTACAGCAGGGGTAACCCGAATCGGAGCAGAAAGTTCTGTTCCGCAGGTGGTGGGCGACACAACTCGGCATGATGACAATTAGCTTGGGTGAGCTTATGCGCGTCGGTCGTCTGCATTTCGAAGGACGCTGCATGTTCTGCTAGTAACTAACAACGAACTGTCAGGCCAATCAGTGTACGCAGGTTGGACACGTGGGTGTTGTCGGCAATGAATATTTGACTAGAAGACTGTAGCGACTACTGCTGTGACGACGTGTCAGCCCTCAGTCTCGTCGTTGTCTTACTCGTTAACAAGTGCATCTTCACGCCAGAGCGACACCGGGTGTCGTGCTCCAAATAATTTCTCACAGTCAAAAGTCGTGTCGCCATTGCAATAATGTTATCGTGCCTTATTTGTACCAAATTAAATAACCAATGTTGCAACAAGCATTAAGATAGCGCATGCTTGTTCAGCTTTGTACTCAATCACGCGTTTAGAAACGATTAGCATCAATATTGTAGTGAAATGCGGTCATATTGAACACTGTCCTATAAATGTCCTGTCATACACTAGTTTTCCGAATTGTGTATGTAATGCAGAGTATAAAAAACTGCAATAACTGTTGTACATGTACTTAATTTTGCTCCACTTTATATATCATTCGTGTCCAGTCTATAATAAAAATGTTTTTACAACGAGGTTGCAAGATTTTATGTCAAAGGCAACTCTTAACCTCCAAAACGTTATTGCATAAGACAGCCTACTATTAACTTTCAGATTGTATTGGCAGGCCTATTCATTTATTGATTGCAGATGATGGAAAATCTTCGCCAATCAGTCTATCAATGTACCACTGAAGCACATTTATGTGGTGCAATATGTAGCGAGATAATCGCAGAGTGCGTAAATAATCTATACTAGCACGTATGAGCCGTCTTCACACTAATATGATGTTTACACGATCCAGCAAAAGTCCAGCAAACGTCCAGCAGCAGCACGTGCATTTTGAATACATTTGCTGGAAGTTTGCTGGACGTTTGCTGGATCGTGTAAACACCCGATAATACCCAAAGACTACGTCGCGTCGCCTGTCTATATGCCAGTCCTGCCTTTATGACTCCCAAGATTACTTGGCGAGGCGCGAACAATAATGTTTATTGATTCAGAAATATTTTATTTAACTCTTTTGCCACTACATTCCTATAAAATGTACACGAAAAATACAGATGTACACACTGTAAATGTAATTGACAATATCATGTAACGGCTCTGTTGACAAACTATTGGATACGAACCATTTCAGGCGTCCAGCCTCAAGGAATAACTCTAGGCCTACAGTGTTATGTCTTTTAAATGTCCCTGCGCTGTCGCATTATTGATTCTTCAGAATGAAGCGATTGCGTCGCCATAACAAAGAATCTATAGATACATTACTGGCAGGCCAATCTGCAGCCGCAACTGCCGCAGCAAATGCTGCGTGGAAAGTGAGCAATAAAAGTCGACGCAGTAGTCAACTTAATGACAAGGCGGCAACTGATGCTAAATATGGACATTGCCGATAAATAGAGACCATCAAGCTGTAACTTTGTAACGCTAGTGGTACTTGTACAGCTGCAATATTTACAGTGAGAATAGGTGCACAAGCCAATGTGTTGACAAAAATGCTACTGAGAGTGACACATTTGGTCCCGATTGCTGAAACGATATGTGCGGTCCTTGCGGCAATTGCGTTTATTGTTGGAATTCGGTAACTTTGACCTAAGCCTATGAATGGCCGTTTAACTGATCAACATGGAGACTACGGTATGATTGTATGATTGTATACTTGAAAACTATCATTCGGCCTTATCAACAGCAAGTGGGGACGTAGTGGGCGGCGTCTTTATTGTTTGATAACCGGTATTACGCGTTAATGAACTATTGGGCACATTAATTAAGCACATTTTTGCCTAAGCTTTATAAAGCCTATTAACATTTGAATGCAACGTTTGACTTCACATAATATTGAGATTTATACTTGACATGAAATTTGCACACCAAATTAAAGCTTTTTCGTTATGTAGCTTTCAGCTACAGATTATCGACACCAGAATGTTCACCTGTGACTTTGTGACCTTGACATTTAATATGCTGCATTACAGCATTAGCATGCTCAACTTATATGTCGCTTCGTGTGTCTCATAATTCTGCCAAAAATTTAGCTCGGTTCGGCCTTTCATACGCAATGTATCTCACACCTAGTACTATTTAGCGCACGAGTCATTGTACACCTTACATGGGCAACTCATGTTGTTAATTTTAAGCTTTGTTAAATATTTCGTTATTCAGATAAACACAAAAAACAAACGGACACAGACGTGGTACATAACCCAATGAATGCGGCTGCATAATGATCGATCAAATCACTGCAAAGGTTGTGAAAGGCCATCGACGTGTGTGCGACGTGTGTTACTAATAGGCTTAGGCCTGAATCATTAGCTCATTATCGCGACAGCACCAGCTGCAGCAGTTACTAGTGAAAGCATTTATCCCTGCCACTAATAACAAGCTAGCTATCGTTTACAGTGCGCAGTGCGCACATATTACCAGCATGCATCAACTTCATCGATTAACGCCATCTGCCTATTTTTGTATTTTAAATTAGTAAAATAATGACATATTCAAACTGCGCATTTCTAAGTTTCTGGCTTAATATCGAATATATTTTTATTTACGTTCCTGTGGTTGCATATTGCATTGATAGCAGGCATTCCGACATTTCTTTCAGACCCACAGTATCAGTAAGCCTAACTAGTTTATATGCCAAGTCATGCAAATGCAATCTCCAAGAGTGGTAAAAGACAATCCAATAAACATCGCTATTTTAGCGTGGAAAGCGTACGTTTTGCTGACAGTTGCCAGCATGTGTTCTGTATTGAGTAGAGTTACACGTTGCAGAAATGTGCACGAGACCTTTTAAGCCGAGACCGAGACGAGACCTAGACGTTGCAGCTTCTAAGACTCAGCCTACACCAGCGCGGTGAAAACCGTTATGCACCGCAAATGTAAATCAATGTCAGAATCGCAGTTTTATGCGACCAGGTTGGCCTGTTTTTGTTATTTTCCTGTTACATTTTAGATACTGGAATAATAATGGTTTGCACACTGACTTGCACTTACGGTCTCGCACTATGGGCGGCCAGCGTTGATGAGCGTTTGCTTTTTTGGTAGCCCGCCTACATTGTCTAGTATTGTACGACAATATTGTATTTTATGTTTTTGGCAAATAAATACTCTCTCTCTCTTGCAGACGTAGGTTACTGGGTTTGTGGCAATTTGCAAGCAATATGTATAAATAATATAAAATCGATAAACAGATTATCAATTAAATATAAGCTATCCACACTAAATTTAATCCAAGGTTATGTCGGCACTGACAGTTATGGATAAGCAACTTATGGAAAACTAAAGCGATCAGCTTGCAAATAAAACTGATTGTTTTGAGTGAATGAGTGAGTAGGGTTTAACGTCACGCCCGACACAGTACAAGTCTCGAAAACTTGTGTAGGCCTATTCAGCAGCGTGTTATATGGCCCATGACAAGACGCCGAGACCTTTGGGCCAAGACCGAGACGAGAGCAAGACGTTAGTACGTCTCGAGACGGTCTCAAGACCGAGACGTTAAGACCGAGAACACATTTCTGACATGTTGTTAAAATGTCCACACTGACCGAAATTTCACAACAATTTCATAAAATTGATGATAATAGATGATACACAATACACTAGTGTGACGAACTGAATGACGTAACTCCCAATACCACAGCATAGGCTACGCCACGTTCTGTGTAGCCTTTTGTGCTACACATTGATCGCTCAATCACACAAAATGCACCGCACATAAACGACTCATCAATCCATTGCACCGATCGAACTGCAAAACATTTCAGCATGCACGAAGCAAACTACTTGAACATAGAGATGGTCACGTAAAAAATTTAAAAAAAAAAACAAAAATATTTAAGCGGCCTGTCCAGCAAAATGTTTTACGTAGAACTACCGGTAGTCCAAAACATTTTGGCGAAAAGACGTTGTCAATCTAAAGGCGTGGTGGATAATGAATTGCCGCGGAATCGTGACTGACTGATATCTTGGATGATCCGACAGCTGTCAAATGACAGCAGCTTAGACCTACCTCCCTACCTGTCTTTAAAGCTTACACAACATCAAACTTCTTCACCGTCTTATCGCTCTCCAGTCGTCTGATCATCGCTAGCTTGTTGTAAGACGGCGAGGAAATCTTCAAGCTGACAAGGGATTACATCCACCTATGAGCATCTTTAGACAAATTGCTTCTCTGACAAATAAAAAAACAAAGTTTGCAAATCCTACACTCACCAAGTTGCCAGTTTTCTGCAGTGCGGCGTAAATAAGTCAAGTTCCTGAACGGCACCGATTTACAATAAGTTACGTGAATTCATCAAAATAGGCCCACGACCGTTTTAGTTAATTTGTTTACGTTTCGGGTTTTCGGCAACCGCTGCTGCCTTCGTCGAAACGACTGGATGCCAGGCGTCGCTGCGGCGGACAGAAAGTGATCGTAAATGTATCGGAGTTGGTAAAACCTTTCGTCTCGGTTTATCGGTTTACAATATCTTACAAAGAGGCAAATGATTAGCAGAAGCTAACGGTTGTGCAGCGCATTTTGCGGCCATTGATAATGTCAGCGTAAAAGACAATCAGATCTGCGGTGCAGCTAGCAAACATATGACCCTCCAATCAGTCACACTAGACTTTTGCATCTCAGCCTATTATACACCAGATAAGCTATTAGTCATTCCGACCACGCTAAAGATAGGCGGATGAGTTGGTCTCGGCACAAAGATTTGATGAAGTTTACTTACAAATGAAATGGGCCGGAGGAGAGTTCAACCCACCACCTTTCTCTACCTATCAAGCCACTGCTTCAAGAGGCGTGACACCAAGTGACGAATTGGCATCCGACGAAAAACGCTGAAATGAGAAAAAAAACATTCGTACCAAACTGTAGGCTATATCTACGAGTTCACAAAATGCGGATCGTAATACCGGTAGCTAAAATGTTTGAATTCTCCAACGAATTAAATTATTGACCTTTACAAGGTAGCCCAATAAAATTTAAGACCTTAAGTTTTTTTTTGCCGCAATTGCATCAAATGTAAACCATTTTTAAAACTATTTTAGCGATACATTTTGCAGTCAATTTGCAATGAAGTTATCATTAGAGATCTTACAACACCAAAAACATGTCGCTACACTTTTTTGTGCAATCTAGTCAGCTTAAGATAATTAAGACACAAGCGTGTATAACCTATAAAACGCTACGTATAAATTAGGCGACTGGAACCACCTTGTAACTCTCAGCATCAGTTGTTATATTGTGTTTAAGAAGACATAACAGAAAGGCAAGCTTAGTTGCTACAAAATGGAAAGCGGTAAAATATCGATGTCTGTTGAGTTCAGCGGCAAGCAGTCGTCGGCGTCGTCGTCGGGGGTAGAATAAAATTTCGACGCGGCAAGGGACACAGCTGTTGCTAGTGATAGTTCTAGACGAGGTTCGTTAGACAGACAAAGAGCCAGTCGGCGAGCGTCCGTCAGTGCAGCAGCACGGCGGCCGGTGGCCGGAGACCGACCGACCGGGTGGTAGTGCTACGTGCCTGGTGTTCAAAGAAGCGCGGACTGTTGTAGACGATTGCCAGCGACACGACAGCGACGACGCGACGCCGAGTTACACCGAGCGTTGCCGAACCCGACCCGTACTGCTCGACGGCTCGACACACGGCACAGTAGCGGTCGACCGTCACCAGCACGGTCAACCAGATCGTGATCGTATGCAGAATCATCGCCGGTGGCCAAACGTACATCGTGATGTAGTCGTACCAGTCGTTGATCACCTGCGCACGCAATTCACCACCGCTCGTCATCATTAATTCCCTGCTTTTTTCTCATTAGTTTCTCAATCAATTAATTAATAATTTAATAATTTAATCAATAATTTAAACGCCAAATATGGTACAAATATTGAAGCAGTAATGTACGTGGCGGGAAGAATGCGTCTTTCGTGGCTATACCGGTTTTACTCAAATTCAACAAACACTGAAATGTCGCCGATAGTCTTTTGTCCGTTGTGGCTACGGTGCAAATTGCATAAAAAAGCTTCAAAAAGCTAACCAGGTAAGTTTGCGGCATAAGATTACAACACGAAATGACAAAATTGTCAAAAATACTATTTTTAAAAAACTGATAAATCCAGCGGTACACGAGGAACACGACGGCCTGTCTTGACGTATGGTAAGCTAACTTGTGTGTCAGAAATGCTAGCAGCTATTACTAACAGCGTTAGACGATGCATAGCACATTCCGGCTTAATTAGTACTTTATGTTTCTGTTTTTTTTTTGCTAATCCTATAGAACGGCGCACGTCGTCACGGTGTTGCAATGGCTTCGCTGTAAGCAGACTGGTCGGCGCAGCTTTCTACAGCGCAAGGTGACGACGATCGACGTCTTAAATCGTCTGGGTAATGGGTCGTGGAAATAGATGGGTTAAAAGGGCACGAACAGCGGTGTTGCTGAGTGCGTGACTCTGTCCGGATATGAAAGATGGACACATTAATGTGACGCTCGTAAACGCAGATCGATGCAGGCTGTCTGCGCAAGAACAGAATGTTACACATAAAAGTCCGTAATGTGCCGACTCGAAGCCGAATTTAGCGATCCCGGTGCAAATACCGATGAAACCTGTAAACAGGTCGCCAAGCCATGAACTCGTGTTCTGAACAGCTTCGGTGAAAAGTTAACGACAATATTAAATAATTTTGTTATCAGAATTTGTCCGTGTCGTTTGCTTCTAGTGGCTATAATCTGATCAGACCGTAAATATTCTACCCGACCGTGTTCACAAAAAATATGATAACTTAACCTACGAGTATATGACTATGTTAACAAATATTTTCAGTAGTTTTATATGTTTACGCAAAGAAACGTTCCGCATTCATATGCAAAGTTTTGTGCTTGGACATATTATTGTAGTACATATCTGTCTTTCTGTCTGTCTAGGCTTAGTTTTGTACTGACTTATTGTCGAATTAAAGTGGTTATTTATATTACAAAAAAAATAAAAATAACACCAGATCAAGATGACAAAATGTTAATAGTTGATAAATGTTTATTGATTTGTTGTTAACAAAAAAACATACAAATAAACAGTACTATAACCACATAAAACAAAAGTGAAGTGTTCAAATAATTACAGCTTTGACGAAAACACTGATGATTAGTCGGGTCAGTGGCATCATGCTAGAGGACTCAGAACCAGGCGCTATAAGCGTCAAACTTTGATTGGGGACTTTGGGGTTAAAATTGAAATTTTCCTTTCTAGCTTTATGAAGGTACTGGCGGGCATAGCGCAAACCCAAAACGAATTTTAATGCATTTTCAGCGTCACAGAACGGCAGAAGTTGGTGGAAGGGTAAGTCAACTTTCTCAAAAATCATTATTCGGCTACTTACGAATCTACAAAAATTCTAATGTCTGTACACAAACATGGTCCATTATTCGTCATATCTGTTTGGGTTGAAAACAAAACTGTGATCAAATCTCCGATTTGTCGGAAACGTAGTTTCAAGCACGACGACAGTAATGGAATTTAGCTTTAAGCTGTTTACGACGTGAAAATCTTATTAGCATGAGTCAAGTTCACCTGACATGGATGACAGAAGACCTTATCGGGCCAGGGCCGTACATTTGAACAGAACGAACTCATATTAGTTCGAAACCAAATCCAGAGATCAGCGCCACAATCCCTGTATGCTTCAACAAATCGGAACCATAAAATCTGTACTTTCGTGCATGCGTATTAAATTTTTAATAGTCAAATAATCAACGTGCAATTTGAATCTGGATGACCACGCTCGGAGTCGTTGAAATTGAAAATAAGCTTATGTCTTCTACCAACATCAGGTTGTACGCACGCCAGACGGTCGTATTTGAAAGCACTTTTTCTATTCTTCAGACATTAAACTGGCATTGATCAAGCGTCTACAACGCATGCCCACAAGGCGGTGCTAAGACGCTTTCATGGTAAACATCATGCGGTGCAAATTAACTGTGTGCATTGATTCCCACACTAGCGCTTAGAACTCTATGCCACGAAGCAATCATCATTACTTCGGAAAGAATCATTTTTCGTAATAGAACTTGAACGAACCCAGCACAACCAACTTCCGTGTCCAGCCATCACGTGATCTTCCTATCATGCAATTCTGGGCACAATGATAGATGACAATCTTAATATCCGTCGTCTTTTCGATGTCGCAATCCATAACACGCAATCTTAATTTTAAGTACAAATTATTCAATACTAATTATTTAAGTTTTTGTCAGTGTTTGTCTAGATAGGCCTATTACTATCTCATGCTTCATTCTCTGCTCTTACTTTGTTATAAATGTACAAAACATTAGTTTATACACTTGTTAACGGCAACATTTAAGGACTTGCACATCGAAAGCAGCAAAAATTACAGAAGGCGATATTGCCCGCATCACACTGACTGTGTGTCAATGTGCTGCTGAATAATATCACCTTTTGTAATTTTTGCTGTTTTCGATGTGCAAGTCCTTAAATGTTG
>Ga0056128_1002133_pt1 | contig 23114 bp, 14 predicted proteins | sample WorMetLIZISLAND2_FD_71113 | JGI IMG/M metagenome (GOLD analysis project Ga0056128, IMG submission 71113) | Marine gutless worms symbiont microbial communities from Max Planck institute for Marine Microbiology, Germany - Olavius geniculatus... ... | reverse complement strand
CTGCCGATGATGCAAGTGCAGAGGAAGCTGGGAGGTAGGAGTCGGCCAGTGTGGTCACAATCGTAACATCCCATGCCACAGCCCTTCCAGACTGCCATGGCACCAGTGTGATGCCATCCGGACGTTTATTATTATTAATGACATTTATATGGCGCAACTTCGAAGAAAAGAAATGCAGCAAATGTCCAAGTCAACTGTTACATGCTGTCAGTAGCTTCTGTCATGAAGAATGTTTTCAGCCGCCTACGAAATGTGGACACTAACGTGTCTAGATCGAAGTGCAGCTGGCAGACTGTTCCACACAACCGGACCACTAACAGCAAAGTCATGACAGAAGCTACTGTCTCTGTGCTGTGGTAACGACGATATGCTGACTGCAACTGGGGCATTAAATCTTGGTCATTGAGGTAGCTGACGAGACGCGATGCGACGACTCGTTCCAACAACTTAGACACAAATGTCAGGTTGGACACGGGTCGATAGTTCTTCAGTTCATCAGCGTCCAGTTTAAATTTTTTCAGCAGTGGAGAGACGATGGCACGTTTATGTTCAAAAGGCAGACAGCCCTCGCACAGTGAAGCATTGATCATGGCAGTCATACATGGAAGCAGTGTGTCGACCAGCTCCTTTAACAAAAAAGTTGGAATAGGGTCGAGCGGACATGACTTAGTCAGTCGCTGACTGCATGATCAGCTTATGGACTTTGGCTGCACTGCACGGCGAAAATCTGACAGCGATTTAGCAGTTGCTGGAGTAACCGTAGGCAGTGGTCGACCATCAGTAGATGCACGAACGGTCTTCACCTTGTCGTCGAAGTAGTGCAAGAACGCGTCCGGGTCGTTGCTCGTCGGCGTGATGACGTCAGCAGTTCGCTTGTCCCGCTGGAGCAGTGTCGACATTGACCGCCACAGCTTCACCGGTGCGCTGCCTTCGCTCTGAACACGGTCCGATCAGTACTGCTTCTTCTTCTGATCAAAGACATCGTGCTTCTTTTTGTACGCGGCTACATAGACAGCTTTGCTGGCGGCGTCACGAGGGCGTCGGTACAGTCGCTCTTGACGACGACATTCACGATGAGCTGCACGGCACTCAGCGTCGAACCAGACACAGCGGTCGTAGACGACACTTGACAATGCGCTCCGGTGCGAACTGGTCAGCAAGACGTCGCAGAGTATCGTCGTACGTCCTGAACAGTTCAGCAGCAGTAGAAGTAGATGGTGGTTCACACCCAAGTGGACTGTAGGCGATCTCCTGGCACATCTTGACTCTGTCCACCGCCCTCCTGTTGCGGAGAGCTATTTAGCTAGTTGCAATATTTCATGAACACAGTACAAACTTTTAGTAATCATTTGTTTAAATTGTTTTCTGTAGTTACAATATATAGAATTCGTTATGATAAACTACTATTCTGCAGTTTCTGCAGAACTATTGTGTGTCTGTAAATATAAATTTGAAAAAAAAAACTTAAAATTATGTTGTGGAACATGCAGACCGAGTGGGCCAAAAATGGCACCATCTTTTGTACGCCTTATAACTTTAAGTTAAGCGATTTTCAATATTCTTTCACTGTCAATATTACGAGACATTTTGTAATAACACTGTCATTATAGATCCAGCCATACTTCGAGTTTGTCGCTACACTACCTTGTGAAATTTCAGTGTTTTAAGAGTAACAATTGAAAACAAGACGACTTTTGTAGCAACACATTTTAAGAAATTAACAGCTAGAACAACGTGTTTTGTTGTCTCAGTTATTGTCTAAAAAGTCACTTCTCAGTTTTACATCGAATGTTTAATTTTTCCGCCTTACTGCTGGACGACGCGTATCCCAGCCGGTGTCTGGGCACCGGCAACGCCACTGACCAGTTGCGCGATTAACCAAACGCTGCGGCAGTTTGCCCAAGTTGCCCAACTCGTCCTCCAATAGACAGCATTCTGACATTAATGACTGTTCGAAGCAGGGAAGATTATTAGAACTGCCATTGTTGTTCGTTACATATGCACACTTTGGATTGGCACTTTTTACAATTTTAGGTTTAGGTTGTTTTTAGGTTTTGTGTCTCATAAAAGTTAAACATTGTGTAAAAGTTATACTTTTTGTTTTCTTATTATGTGTAGGCCTACGTGCATTTTGCCTGGAAAGGCCGTCTCCGAAATGACCTATACACTGTGTCGGACGGGACATAAAACCCTATACTCACTCACTCACTCGCTCAGTAGCCCTACGTGACGCTCGCCTGCATGCTTCAGCTGGTGCTGGTTGACTGTTGTGAATCGATCAATTAACATTGATAGACCATCTGTTGAAGGGCATCTCGAACAACATAATCGACCGGATTTAAGTCCGAGCTGTTTGGGGGCCACATGCCTGGCTCGATCAACGTTGATCACGCAACTGGTCATTCTATCATAAGTCAAAACGGTGCAAGCTAGCATTGCGAATTGTGGCTAAACCGCTTCATTTAACGACGTAGTTATATTGATAACCTATGAATTTATCAACGCCCTATCCAACCGTACTATCGCCGCCCCCTACAAACACCTGTTTTCCCAAAAGGCTGGTCTGAACCTTTAAAATTTGCATGGTGATGCATTACAGCTAAACTGTACAGTACGTATCAGCGCAATAGGGTTACTATTGACAGGCTACTGCAGACATTTGCAATGCTTTAACCATAATTGCCTCTACTGCCGACCCTCCCTTTTCCTCCAAACAAGTACTAAACTGACCCTGGCCTTTCATTTACGTTTGCTGGTTTTTGAATACTGGTGTACGGTCGGTTTTTCCGAGCGACAGCTGGGCTTCATTTTTTGTAATTCGTGGTTATATTTCGAAATTTTCAAAGTTTAAGCCAATCATTATTATGCAGCGTCATGAATTACCTTGTCGGCTTTTATAAGATTGGCCTTGAACGACCTCGACGTACGTTTTATAATTTATACTGAAATCTGTTGTTTCTACTAGATTTTTTGCTTCGCTTTTGGAACAACCACATAAAAACAAATAAAGATACTCTCAGAATGTCAGCAACAAAAATATTTGCCAGAGATTGTAATCGTAGATTTTCGATGATAAGTTAAACCGCCATTACGACTATCGGTATACTAGAGCGCGCCATGCAATGTACAAGAACACGTAGGTCTACATCTTTTGCAACATCGGGAAAATTTGAATGGAGATAGACCCGTATTGTCTGCAACAAACATGTGGCCCATAGAATCTCAGATTCTCAGATTATTGCAGCAAAATGATTGCGGCATCGCGCGGTTTCATTCTTACGACGGCACGGCTTTCTTGATCTAAATATCTATGCCGCATACTGATAAATATTCTATGTTACGTTTGGTTGTTGTTGTATTTGGCAACCGATATTTATAATTTTGTATTTTACGTAGCATTTATCGACAACTTGCATACAACATGTAGATCAATTTATTAACTTGGATTCTTAGTGCAGATTATAATATCGTTGTTTCGTTTTGTTTTATTTTTTTACGGTCAGTGCTAGGGGTAGATCGGCGATCTCGCACTAGTGAGCAGAAAATTACTAGTGGTAGATCACCACTTTATCTAATTACATCTATCACATTATTAATGTAAGAATGCAGTTATATTTTTACTGCATTACCAGGACTGTGGTTGGGACTGAAATATCAGTCACTTTGTTATCAATTACCAAATTTATTCAAAAACAATACATTTTTAAGTCTGGGTTACAAAGAAACAGATATGGCTTGAGATGGACTCTGATATAATACTGAATAAGCCTGATTTAAATACGTGACAGTGTAGTGGCATGGTCCTGTGACTACCAGGAACATAAGTTCTACCATGTACTTAATAATGTGCCTACCCGATCTACCTTTAGCAATTTTCCAGTGCTAACAGCAAGATCGCCGATCTACCGCTAGAATTATTGCTTTTTTACATAGCTAATGTTTACCTGGTCGGTACAGGTGCACAGTTGCTGGCATGGCATAGTGCCACATTAGCATTCTTTGCCGTAGCTTATAAATTTTTAAATAATCATCTATGAATTTTGTTGAACCTGAGTCGCACCAGAGTGTGAGCATGCACGACTTAACTTTGAGGATTTGTACATTACCGGAAAAGAAGAAAAAAATTATCAAATTTTTGACTGTCGCTCGCTGGTGCTAGACATCTCTCTTTTTCACGCAGACGCTGCAGAGGCTGCAGCTTCAGAGTCTGTCGATTTGTCTGTCTGTCTGTTTGTCCGCTCTATTTATAGCTCAACGAACACGGCAATCGGAATGCTTGGATGGAACGACTAATCGACCAACCCTTGCTTCGAACTTGCAGCGGCAGTCTGGCAGCCTACCAACTATCGTGCGTCGTGTCCAAGTTTATCGTTGCTAGTACAACTATGCTCGTCGTCATCATATTATGTCAACAGCGTTGGTCGTCGCACGTGTTGACGATGGCTTGCTTATTTACATTGCTCATCAACCATCGCTAAAGCCAAGATTCCATTACACCGAAAAGTCGCGGACGCAAACCATGCAACATGTTATACAACAAGTCCCTAGAAAGGAGTAGAGTTTGGGTCGTACTCTTTAATTCATTTCAGTCCCCTGGCTGATACTAACATGATATCTAATGGCGACGAAGGTAAATACATAAACAGTCACGTGTTGCTAAACCTTGAAAATGTAGTTGGTTCCCAGTGAGTTATAATTACAGTTGAAAACAGTTGGTCATAATATGTTGGCTCACTTGTCTGCAGAAGTGTAGAACTACACATAGCTAGCCTCTAATTTGGTCTGTTTATACGGCCGTTCTAGCAGGCTGCATTACAGATCTTGCCTGTGCATCCGCCTGTCTTTGACAGATATTAGAAGCCCTCCGCTCTGCATCCATAGCATACAGAATCACTTATTAGACATCTGATTGGTCTAGCCGGTGTCATGCTTTTTCAGCTTATTCAGAAGACGCAGTTAAAACGGCCACAGGTTTTAGCTTAAAGTAAGGTTTAGGGTTATGGTTAAAGCTTCAGTCAGACTTAGGGTTTGTGGCTGGCATTCGTATAACTGACATATATTAGAAATGGCTTTGTATGCAGTGGGTGCAGAGCAGCTCTGCAGTAGGAATGTTAATTTTTTTTGAAAATTTATTTTTTTGTATAAGAATTTCTAAGTCCCGAGACTCATTAAGGACTTAGGAAATTGGATGATATACAACTAACTGTATGATATACAACTTAATGTATGGTGCATAGAGATGCCACTGCGACTGCTGCTCAAGGCACATTATCTGCCCACACACGTTCTTGAGCCTGTATGTCATGCAGTGGACAGAGATGTACACTACACTTGACACACATAAATGATTAAGTGTAGGGGATTCGATTACCTGCAGTAGGATGGGTGCAGTCGATTGGTGTCAGGACATTCACCTACAATCAGATCTCTGATGCCAATAATTATTGCATTTTTTCGGTCTTTTCCATAGCTGACAGAGTCTGTTGCCACTTATCTGAGCTCAAATCAATCAAAAACGTTTACCGAATTGCCCTCACCCAACTTAATTCCAGCCATCAACCACAACTCACTGGTGAACACCAGACACTGTTTATCGTATCGTATTCATATTCTTGATGGTTGGGTAATGAATAATATAGTTTTCGAGATTGAGATGACTGACATGCCTACTCTGCACCCAGCACTTGCCATCTTCAAAATTTTAATAAGATTGTTCATAATTTTTTGTATGCCCATGTTTATAAAGTTGTTAAATCTAGTAATTGTAATTTCTCCAGACTTCTAACAACCTTCTGTCATTTTTAGCCCTTTTCAGCTTTAGGCAAGGTTTACAAGTGGAATCTCCAGGTTTCTGCAGCGACTAAACAAAAATGACACTTATTATACAGCAAAATTTTTACTAACAATAGGTGTATGAACAAGAAAGACATTTACTGTTTTTTACTTACATATCTTGGTTTGAATTTGTAGATGATTCTCAGAATGTTTGGTGGTGCTCGGCTACATGCAAAGTCGGTGGCCTATGCTGCAACCACACTCGGTGCACACTTCATCAATCCTGTATTCACATTCTACTATGTCAAAGTTTATCTCAATCGTTTCCATGTATCCGAACCATGGTTCCAGTTGGCGCAGGTTATCTTCATGATCTGGAATGCTGTCAATGACCCACTGTTTGGATGTCTACAGGACAATGTGCGCTCATGGTCGGTGTTCCGCAGCCGTCGACTCAGCATTCTGTACGGTGCACCACTGTTTGTTGTTGCTTTCATTCTGCCTTGGTTTCCTTGGGCGAACTATGAGTCGTCAGGATCAGCATGGCTTGCAGGAGTTCAGCTGACAGTTGTACTGTGCTTTTATGATGCAATGTTTACATTTGTTCTGCTGGCACAGTGTGCTTTGCTTGCCGAGATGTCTAGTAGTCAGGCAGACCGCGTTCGTATGGTCCGATACTCACAAGCTGCGGGTCTCTTTGGCTCCATCTCTGTGCTGGTCTGTGAGACAACGTCATCCGGCCTTCAACATTATGGAAGCTTTCAGATGACATGCATCGGACTTGGACTGGCAGCCGGGGCTTGTTTTGTCTACACTGGATTGAAAGCTGATGCCCAGTTTGACTGCTCGGTGGGTCCGGCAGCTGACAACATATCCGAAGATAAGCCACTGAAAGGCTATGATAGTGTGATGATGGTGTTGCGGCAGACAAGGCAGATTTTTGCACAGTGCAGTTTCATCAGCTTTGTCTTAGTGAATTTTTGTCAGATCTACCATACAACGTTTCTTGCAAACTTTACAAATATTATCGGTGATCGTCTAATGGGTACTGGTTTGTCAGCCACGACAAAGAGTTGGCTGTACGGATCACTGTTCGTTATTCCACCGGTATGCCATGGCTGTTTATAGTTACAGTGGTTAACTTTTTGTCACAAGATATATGAAGTTACTGATAAAACATTCTCTGCACTGATGATGTCAGCTGACATTTCATGTAGTTGTGCTCTTGTTTCATATTTTTGGTGCTGTAAATAACTCATTAAAATTTAGATGCTGAAGAGATTTAGTTAAATGCATTTTAGAAGTAAATTTCTTAACTAGATCAGTTATTTTTTTCGAGATTTTTATCAAGCTTCTAAGCTGTGTCTTGCTAGTGTCATGATATTTTTATTGTGTAAGGCAGCTGTTTGTAATGCTTGTTTGCATCAGTTACTGTAGGATGTCTTGACTGTTTGTCATAATCTTTCTTGAGTTTTTGTCATTTTTACGTGCGAGAGCTAGCATAGCTATAGTGCATATTAACTACAGTAATTCTCTCCGTTTATCTGTCCGTCTGTCGATCTGTTCATTACGACCCGGTGCTAATTCAAGCCCAGGTGAGATACAGAGTTCAGGTTTTCACCATATGATAGCCTAGAGTCTCTAGTATTTTGTGACAAAATTTTATGCTGCTGTGTAAAAGGGGTCCCCATAAACGAGGGGGTGAAAGAGGGGCACCCCACTTGAAAAGGCGTTATTTTGCCGCTATTGGCTCGTATAACGTCAAAATGGTTGGAGATAGGCACAGACATGCTGCTTGTCATAACAAGCACTGGCAACAAGCTTTTTAGAAATGTTGGCATCAATGACCTTGAATGACCTTCAATTTTTAAAATAAAGGGCTTTAGTAAAATTTTTTGCGATTTCAAGCTGCGACACTCATTTCAACAGTGAATTGTGCCAAAATGGCTGGAGATAGACCGAAACAACCTGCATATGAAATTTTCAGCATTGAATGTGGATTTTAGCAATTTAAGTTCGAACCTCTAGGTTCAAGGAGGGTTGTGCAAGCGGGTATCAAAGAGGGGTACCCTTTTAAAAGTGGTTATTTATCTGTTGTTGGCTTGTCTAGCGTGAAAATAATTGCAGATAGGCACAGACATGCTGGTTATCATAACAAGCACTGGTGACACGCTTCTTAGGAATGTCAACATCAATGACCATGAATAACCTTGAACCCTAAAAATATTGGGTTTGAGTGATTTTTTGGCGATTTTTGGCTGCAAAAGAGTGAATTGTGACCAAATGGATGGAGATAGACCATGATTACTTGCGAACAGAAACTGTTATACATGTAGGCTCTCACGCGTTTCATGAGCATTGGCTCAGATTTCTTGTTTCTTCATCTTCCCACCAGAGGTTAATGGTATGTGGTGCCAACTCATAACTCATTTTGAGTTATCTTTATTTCGTTTCGAATATTCCAGTTGACAGCTATGTACAACAAAAATTATGTAAACAAGGAATACCATAAGTGCACCATGTATCTGGCAATGTGGCACGTTAACAATAAGATGAAGAGTGTTAAGCCATGAGCCTAAGAGCTGTTGAGTAAAGTAAGTTGATGACACTGTAGCTGTTGGTGATCACTGCTGCTCCACTTGTGTCAAGAGTTGGCTACTATCGTGTGATCCGTGCCAGCTTTGTGCTTAAACTCTTCACAGGACTGTCACTTTTCCTGATTGGTCAAGATCACCCGTGGATTATTGCTGCATTCTTTGTCATTGAGAGGTAAATGGGAGCTAGGCTGTTGCATATTTCTACTTTTGCCAGAATGTTATATTTTATGTTCTGGGCTCAGCTTACTTGCTTGTATGTTGTTTTGTTTGTCAGCATTTTTGCTGCAAATATGTGGATGAATTTGAAATACGTAGCAGTGGATGATTGAATTGCTTTTAATTTGGTTAAAGATGACCTTTTACACACAGCTATTTGGGTATGATTAAAATTATACAACAGCATTTTTAGTAAGGAGTGGGCAGATATTTTAGGTTATTGGACCGGTACGTCATTGACGGTGGGCTGGAAGGACAGTGGGCTAAAGATCCTGCCCTGGAGCAAGCTTGAAGAGCTGAGTTGAGGGCTAATTTCTCAGTACTGGCAGTGGCAGTTTCTAAGGCTAGCATATAACACCATTGAGATAATTAGATCAAGCCAGAAAGGCATATGTGGCTGATTTCAGGCAAAGACATGCATTTGTACCCTTACATTTGATGCTGTAACTTCCAGCACCATTGCCCATTAATGAAACTTTTGAATCGTGTTTTAGAATTTAGGTTACACTTGATGGGCTAGTTAAACAGCGTTGGTGACTGATGAGTCAGGTTTGCCTATCATTGGTCTAAAATATGGATTTTTTTTGTACTGTCTTAGTCATCAGCTATTACTTTCATTGTAGTGTGGGGATAGTTTTAAAACCACATGTTTTCAGTGGTCATGTCCCTTTTTGCATGAGTTGAATGTTGAGTCAAAGTAATTGCTGTTGTTCTGTTGTAGTGCTAATGCCAATGCAACATTCTCGTTGTTTGGCCTTTGTCTGTCGGACGTCATCGACGTTGACATGCAGCAACATCAACGCAGGTATCCAGTCCACAACTATTTATTTTGTCATGCACTCAATAGTTCTCTTGTCATTCAGTTTCAGCACTTGAATGTGCCCACCAGGTAGGACTTACATATCATCTGGATCTAAGTAAGAATGGCATTTAGCATGACCGCCTTCTAGGGAAAATGTCTTTTTCAACTAACTTTTCAACCCTATCATTGTTTTTGCATCTCTGTATGTTTTGCCATATTCAGGGAAAATATTGAGTTGAATCATTTTATCTTTATTTTTTATTTCGCACTTTTCGTTTTTTAGTTTATGTGCTAGATTAAACGGACAGCCTGTCTGTCAGTTTTCAAGTGCAAATTCAATATCATGTCATATCAATGTGTACGGGCAGTCACCCGCTGTCGTCGATGGTGTTTGGTCTGAATGCTTTGGTCACTAAACCAGCAATCTCGATTGCACCAATGATCACAGTTGCGCTGCTCAACAGCTACGGTTACTCCTCATCAGAGTTGGCGAAGTTTTCTGGAGCTTCGACATCAACTGTCGCTTCTAGTCAGATCCAGAGTGCCGAAAGCAGTGGTCTTACTGCTGCCATGTTCCTTGTAACATGCGCCGTGCCGATTGTCACAGGAATATTGCAGCTGCTCATTTGGCGATTCTATACAATTCGTGACAGTCACAAGACCAGCTACACAGTGTCTGTTATGGCATGATGTGCGTTTTGTACTGACCGTGATGCTCAGTAGATCAATAGTGACCATTCATACTAAAAGTTGAGCAGGGAGGCGCCATGGTCTCGACCAAATTTGCCTATTTTCAGAAATCTTGCGTTATTTCACTCTCCAGAAAAGCTCCACAAGAGTGATATTGGTAAACTGAAAACTCTCTAACTCTATGAGCAGCTTAATGCCTGTATGCTTTCAAAATACATGGTGTTTCATAAAAAAGGGACCCCTTTTTGTTTTTTTTTATAATTCACTCAAATGATGATCAATTTACGTGAAATTTTTACCAGTTGTAGCTGAAGAAATACTAATTCAAAATATTTTAACAAAATGTGGCAGTTGATTAAATATTCTTTGTGGGGCGTGACGTAACGCCGACATCATTATATGTCACTCATACAAGCGTGCTAGTTTCAACTGGTGCTGTCAGTTGCTACCCTACTCCGATGGTTCCGATGGTAAAAATTTGGTTCGTTCATGACAAATGTTTGAAGTTTTACAGTTGCAGCCACAAGAAACATGCAAAGCAATCGCATTTACGTGTTTGTGGGGATAGTTGGACTTTCACATGTTTGAGCAAGACAGTACACTAGCACACCGAGCTTGCAAAATGGTTGCATTTTTGGATCGCAAGACCCCTGATTTCATGTTCACATGTTGCTCAGTACTGACACGATAAACATTTTTCATTAGCAAACCAGATTAAGTTCACCATCGAAGCAGGGTAGCAATTGACAGCATTAGTTGAGACAAGCAAGCTTGTACTCACGACACATTATGACGTCAGCATTATGTCACAACTAGCAAAGAATATTTAATCAACTGCCATATTTAGTTTAAATATTTTGAATTAGTATTTTCTCAGCTACAACTGGTAAAAATTTTGTGTAAATTGATTATCATTCGAGTGAATTATGAAAAAAAACAAAAAGGGGTCTTTTTATGAAACATCGTGTACCGATATTTTGAATTAAAAATATAATATATGAACAGCACTGACTTTGAGTTTCTAAAAAATCTTAGCTAGGTTTTATTTTTGTGCAAGTAAATGATGTAATGAATTTCGGTTATTTCATTACTCTTGCAAGTTTCTGGATATTAACATTTCATGAAGTAATGTAGTTTATGTTTTAGATGTAGTCCGATATACCCCTTTATTGTAGATTTACTAGTGAGTATGTCTGTAAAACGATTTTGAAAGTCTGTTGATATTTGGTGAAGATACAAACATGAATATGATGTCTGGCTTGCAGTGTAAGGGGAAATCTATCTGCACATACAATACATCTATATTTTTTCTGTAATATAATCTTTAGATATTTCAAGATACATGTATTGTCAATTTTTTAAATGCTGTATTAAGTAATAGTTTGACCAGTTATGAACTTGAGGAACGGTTATTTGCTTATTAACCAGGGCTGGAAAATTGGTTTGAAAGCAACCTATAAGTCTGAAACTTTAAATTTTATTTCTTGGGAGATATTTTTTATTTGGGCTGTATGCTTCATGTGATAATCAATTTTACATTTGAATTGTGTTTTTTTAATCTTGGTGTTATGTCGTCCACTCAACAAAAAATGTCTCGACAAGGTGAATGATGTACATGATCATAAGCTTTGTTATTAAGAGATATGTGGGACTTCACAATATTTGATATAATCACGGTGCAAACTTTCTGTAATTATGCTTGTTTTCTGTATCAGCTGTTACTTTAATCTCGGTTTTTTGTTTGCAGTTTTAGTTAATATGTGATGTGTACGTATCAGTATGTATATATGAATCACATTTGTATAAACGTTGAACTTGATATTTTTAGCAAGTATTAGTGCTGTTGAGCGATTATTTTTTTTTATTTGCATGAGTCAGACAATTTTCACTAATTCTAATGCACATTTTGTTTCTTATAATTATCATAGGTGTCTGTCAGCGAACGACCGTAATCCGTTTTCAGCATCTTGCGGTTGGTGATTTATCTAGAGGTTGTGTTACTTGAATTCACTTTAAAATGAATTTACTTTAAAATAATGATTGACAACTGACATTAAATGATTGAACTTATGAACATTGACATTCCTTGTTTAATTATTGAGTTAGCACAGTATTGGATGGGTAACTAAAGACTTGACTAAAAAACAAACTAATATGAACGACCATCTTATTTTTTGTGACTTTTTACTTAAGAGTTAGATTTACTTTCGACATAGCCAACTCTTTTTTTTATCTATCCCATTGCTATACCATAGCAAGGGACAGATTATAAAATCACTTGTGTCACACTGTCAGTCTGTCTGTAAACACTCCTACGGCTGCATTTTTAATTCGATTTTGATGAATTTTTGTACAGTGATTCGGGGTTCGAAAAGTGAGTTTGTTTGGGATAAAAATCTGATAACTCCTTCCTCTATTTTACCCCAATTTTTAAAAAATTTGCATTACGGCCTATGGAGACTTCAAAGCGGTATAACTTGATTCTCGCAAAGGATAATTGTGCACTGTGTTTATCTACCCCCATATTTTTGAGGTGAAGCAATCTAATGGTGTTATCTAAATTTACCCCCTATCGACCGCTGTTGCCATAGCAACCATTCAAAAGTTGCAAAATTTTGCTTTACAGCCAATGGAGATTTCAAAGCGGTATAACTCGGCCCCCGTGAAAGATAATTGCGTGCTTTTTCACCTACCCCCTATTTTCGGGCCTGGGCTATCCAATGGTGTCATTTTAATTTCTCCCCTGCCGACTACTGTTGCCATGGCAACAAATTTTGGGACAAAATTGACTACAAATCGGCCCGCGTGAAAGATAATTGCTCCCTCTTTGCCCCTACCTCGTTATTTTTGGGCCTGCGCTATCCAATTGTGTCATTCAAATTTCTTTCTTGCCAACCCCTGTTGCTATGGCAGCGAATTTTGGGACAAAACTGACTATAACTCGGCTCCCGCAAAAGATAATTGCACGCTGTTTTCACCTACCCCCTATTTTCGTGCCCGGGCTGTGCAATGGTGTCATGTAAATTTCTCCCCTGAAGACCCCGTTGTCATGGCAACCAACCGTTTTTATTCAAAGACAAAATTGGCTGCAGTCTCACAAGAGCGTCAAACGCTGAAACGCATAGGCTATAAAGCGTGGCAATGGCCAAAAAAATTAAAATGTCAAACGACTTAGCTGAAGAATATTAGCTAGTAAAAAAAGTAATTTTCTGTTTTTTGGACAGTTCTTCTGGGTTTATACATCGGAATTTGGCCTTTTCCAAGTTCCTGCTGTATTTCCAGAAATTTCACACGATTATACTAATTTTTCTACTTTTCCACGCATTTCTCATGCAGCAGACGATGTAAATTATCGTTCTTGTTTGCATATGATATCAGCAAATTGAAGTGTACTGAAATGTGGACAAATACAGTACATTGATAGCACTATAGATGATAACAACATACAGGATGGGCCAAAAAATACTAAGCTACCATTATTGTACTTTGTCCATATCTTCGCTAAATATTGACTAATTTTCACAATTTTTTAGCAGTGACTGTAAGAAAAATTGCTACTCAGTGGCATATACATCACCTTTTATGTCACTACACTACCTTATAAACATAAATATCTGATAACCAACAATATCTACAGATAGGCAGCAGGTCTGATGGTAAATTTTTAAAGCTTATAGTTTTTTTGGTCCACCCTGTATATTGAGGAACATCAGAAACACTTAATGGACAATTCCTAGTGGAACATAGTAGCTTTTCTATACACTACTTACTGTGCATGGTCATGTTCAATGCACAAGTTCACTCGATTACTCGAATTTGAAATACAACTTACAGTGTAAGTGGTTAGTATTGTGTTGCTGTTATTAAAAAATAAATTATTATTTATTTATGTTGTGTAGCTATTACTTAACGACTAATCTGTGAGCCTAATCTCGAAATCTGGATCTTGGGATTACAAATTTCTCAATCTCGGATCCCAGGTTTGAAAATTCAATCTCAAGATTAGAATCACTGTTATTAGTAATTTCAATCCCGGGTTTGAATTCTCAATTCTAGGATCTAAGATTAAGAAATTTGTAATCCTGGGATCAGGCCCGATTTCGGGATTCAGGCTCACAGATTAACTCGTTAATTATTTGTAACAAATTAAAGATACATTTTACTGGCAGTATAACAAAAACATTTTTTGTTTTTATTTGACTAATAACACACTTCAATACTTACGTACTTGCGAGGTATTGAGTTACTTTGCTATTAATGTATCGGTATCGTATCGAATTTGAAATTCTGATATTGACTCATCCCTACTGTTTTCGTTTATGTTAATTTATTTTAACTATTCTACGATTTACATGACCTCTAAGATGGCGGCTTCAAGATTTGGTTTTGTGGTTGGTGTCAGCGTATTTTCTTCGTAATCTGGGGCGTAGCAAGTGTAAATCGCGCGGGGGTAGTGTTCACTTAAATGGAGCCTCGTGTGTTTGGCCCGTGAATTGAGGTGTCGAAGGCGTTGAGCGGTTAGGTCTGCGGAGGGGTGGAGTGTCCGGTGACAACACAGCATTGGCTGATCGGCCTGTTACGTTGTGCATCGTTTTTTAATAGTGCCGTGGTTTGAGCTTAGTCGTGGTCAAATTAAAACTGGCAGAAGTCAGAGCCAGCACTAGTAGCAATACTTTTTATTCATTGATTGAAGTGGAGATGGCATAGACTTTAGAAGACTAACCTTTTCATTACTCATTTTGTCAACGTTTTTTTTGTATCTGCTTGTCTAAATAAATGATTTGATTTTGATTTGATTTGAACCTGAGCACTAAATGAAATTTTGTATTTTTATGACACAGTGATACAAGAAGTTTTTTAAAATTAAATGCAATTAGCATATCTTGTTACAGTTTTTTTTAGTAAGTTAACTGTTTTTCGACGAAGTGTCGGAACCAAAAGCATAACTGATAAAAGTTAATTAACCAACTTTTTGTTATTGCTCATGTTTGCATATACTGGAGTTATCAGTAATATCAGTCATTGTTTATTGCTGTTGCAGGTACGACATTTTAGCACATCACCCGCTAGTGCAAAGTTGGTTACAGTAAGTATTATATCTTAAACTTTGGTTGGTTGGAATGTTTACATTTTTTGTTGAATATATAATGTATTATTTGCTTGTGTTTGGTTTACGTTTTAATGTAGTTTGTGGACAATAGAATTAAATATTGTGACTATTGACTATAGTAGTATCGACTATTGATTATAATGCAAGCAAAGTCACCGTATGTTAACATTTTCTGTAGAATGCATTAGGATGTTGGATGTTCATATTTGATTTTAGATGCTATTCATTAACGATCCTTGTCGTTAATTCAGCTGTCTATTCCTGTTGCTTTGTTATTGCTCCTTGGAGAGTGGCAAGACATCATTGATTCTCATTCATATTTTTCAATGATTGATTTTCTTTATTCGGCATCCTTAGTTTATAGCTTGTCTGATTAGTTTAGCTATCATCTCTGTAGATTTTCTACTGCCTTTTGGTTCTCTTGTTTTTGCTATGAATTTTTGTTCAGCTTATCTCAGCTAGTGTTCCATCTCCTGGACAGCCTCAGAATCACGTGATTCGGACTGGTAACACTGACCGTGCATTTATCACTTTGAAATTGCAAAAGTTAAAATCGTTACATTTGTGTTTTAAATGAAAGGTAGATGTTTTGCTTTGTTTAGGCACCAGTAAACGTATTTGGTGTGAATGGGCGGTACGCGCATGCTCTGTACTCTGCCGCGGTGAAAGAGAAGAAACTGGAAGTCATTGAGAAGGAGTTGAAATCCATTGGGGTGTGTCCAGTTGTGTAGCTTTAACCAACAAATTTTGAATTATGCACAGTTACATATTTTTGTAAATCTTTTAAACAGATTATTTTGAATACTGAGATATTGTATGAACTACTTGTTTGCCATATGTTTTCATTGGTTTAGCGCATTGTTTGGGCATTTAGAAGGGAATGCATTCTATGAAAATGACGTTGGTGGTTTTAAGAAGACTTACTTAGCTAATTCATACAGAACATAGAGAGCTGGAAAATACATTCAGACAAACTTGTCACATTGATATTAGCTTGTCACTGTTGCATTAGTGATGATGTCTTTACATTGCTGGCTGATATGCATTGTGTCAGGATCTTTTTGGTAAAGAGCCAAAGTTGGCTGAATTTATCGCCAATCCTTCCATTCAAAGAGTTGCAAAAAGAGGTATTGAACTGAACTGAATATTGACTTTTATAAACTACTGTTGCTGTCTTCTTGTTATATGCTAGTTAGCTGTAATCTTACTACACTCTGTGTTTCGTAAAAAACCGGACCCCTAAGGCAGGTTGGCATAAATTTATCAAAATCAGTTCGCCTAAAATGATTTTCCACACAGTGCACTGCCATTCAATTGCGGGTTCATTGTGCTTGAAAAGTTTGGTATGGGCCGAGTACCAGCTGCACGGTTTCCGTGGCAACTTGTTAAGGTCTGGGCTGACTTGGAACAGACGATTGTGGATGAGGCCATTGACCAGTGGAGGAAACGACTCAAAGCCTGCGTCAGGGCCAAAGGACAACATTTTGAACATTTACTATAACTTTAGTCGTATGTGTAGATTGCTTGTACCAACGTTTTTTCGATTTCGAAGCTGTTTTCTTGAAGTTATAAAGTTTCAGGGTCCGGTTTTTTATGAAACACAGTATATTTATTATTTAGGCCTACTGTTGTTTCCTGTTAAACCCATTTTCTCAGAGGATGTGGCTAATTGGGCTGGGTCATCAAATGCAACAAATATTTTATTAAGTGATACTTTATTAAGTACAACAGTATGAGGTTGATGCCTATTGTATTGTGACCACTCACCTGGAAAAGTCAGGGAATTCCAAAGTGGTCAGGGAAAAGTCACGGAAAACTCAAAATAAAGATTTTATAATGAAAGTATAAACATTAGGTATATTTGCACTACACTGTCTTTATTTTTATTTTATACATTTTTAACAACATTGCACGTACTATGTCCATGTCATTCTACAGCCGTTACAGCAGTCAGCCACAATTTGTTAAGTGATAAATCCTGAAAAATCTGCCTGCCATACTGGAGAAGTCAGGGAATATCATTTTGTCACTTTGATTATTATCTTGGATTGTTTTACAGAAGTCCATAAAAACTGATAATTTTTTGCATTTTCAGATACTTGCAGTGTAGTTTAAACAAACTAGTGGTATATGGTGGTTTAATTACTTAAGCAAAAAATAATACTGCTGACATTAGGAATTAGGTGTGAATTTATCAGCACATAATCGTACGGTCAAACCTGCACATGCCACTAAGGACTGTCAACTCAAGGCATAAGAACCTTGTTTATGATAGCTGTTCTTTTCATTACAAAAATGCTTGTATTGGGTTCTATATACAACTGCTGTGTCACATCTGGTTTTGGGCTAAAGTGTGACTGTGTAAATGGTAAATGAACTAAACCTACTGTTTGCTTTAAAAACTGCATTCCAGCCTTACAGCAATGTTAGACTAATGCAGCAACTGCTTGGTGAAATTGAGGTTCTACACTGTGTCTTAGAATTGTGTCTTGAAGGTGATGTTGTCTGTTTTACATAGATGCTCTGATGAAAATATTTGAAAAGCAGAATTATTCCAGCCTGACTGTCAACACATTTGGTAAGCAGATTCTGTCACAGTGATGTTTTGTTGTGCATTGTCACAGTATGAAGACAAGAAATTTGAGCTAATGCTCATGAGATGTGTGAAAGCCTATAGCAGTTCCGGTTCAGTAGTTTAGCTGAAAATTGGGAGTGTTCACGCTAAGTTAATATACAAATACCAAATTCTCTACCTGGATCGCATAACGATAGTTCCGTGGCGCCACATTGTGAATGATATAGACTTGGGTCGCACCCCGAAATCACCAAAAAAATCCATAGAACCCTCTATTTTGGCGTTCATGGTCATTTAAGGCCACTGAATTTGGCGCCAATCGAGAGCCAGTGTGCAACTTCCTGTTAGTGATTAATAGTAACCTAGGCCCAATCTCGCATCGTTACTGAGATACAGTGACTTATTGGCCAAAAATCACAAATTTTGCTCACCCCCTCTCATTTAGCACCCTCGTTCGGGGTGACCCCTTTTGAATTTATGGAAAAGCTTTATGGTTCCTGAAACTAGAGTCTTCCAGGCAGCCGACGGTGAAAATTTGGTGATTCTGGCTTGCACTGCTTTTGACTGATCCATTCATGAGACAGACAGATCGACGGACAGAATTGCGATGGCTAAGACACACTGAAAGCAGTAGCTGTTTTTGTGAGTAAAAATCACACACACACAAATGTATGTGTTTAAGACTAGCTACATTAGCAGAGATTTTACGTAATTTTGACTAATACTTTGGTTGTCACAGTTATAGGATTAGTTTCAAATTTAGAAAAAATACCTGTAACAACTCACAGATTATGGCAAAAAGACCATATTCTCTCTTGCATATTTTGGTACATTTTCCCACTTTCCACAGAAAGCTGTATACATGCATTAGTATCAGAAAGTGTATCTAGTCATAATGGTTCCAGTGCTTAAGTATTAAACCACATAGTTAGACGTAGTCACTTCTTCATACTCTGGGTATATTGCACAACATTAAAAGTGTATCATTTGGGAACTGGAATAGTGAAGGTTCTGAAGTCTTTTTTGCACCATAAGATGCACACATATTTCTGTCAATCTTGTTCAGTCAGAATTAACATCTTTGTAGACAGTTATGAATGTGTACAGGTATTGACTTAGACCTGACCTTTAACTTGACCTTGACTTTTCTGCATGCCATGAGAATACGATGTTGTTATCAGTCTTTTGGTTTGTGTGGCTGTTAGCGGCACTCGCTGAGAATGGTCGCCTCAACAAAGTGTCCGGTGTTCTCAGTGCATTCGCAAAGATAATGAGCGCTCATCGCGGTGAGGTCATGTGCAGTGTCACCACAGCAAAGGTATGCCACCGTGACTTAGGGCTGGTTGCAGTTCACCAAACTCAGTTAAATTTAAATACCACTTTAGTTCGAAGATTAGTGCCACTTAGAAAAAAAATGCGTTGCACCAACACCATTTAAGCAGACCAGCTTGCTTAAGCGTCACTTGAATTAAGTGACCAAAATTACCCACTTATCTTTAAAGGACCTGCAAATAATGAGACAGGCACCGTCTTTAATTTAGTGAACCATGACGAAGTTATTGTCTGAAATTGGTGATTTTAGGTAACAGTTGCTGTATACTATAAACAAAAGTTAAGAAAACTGGCAAATACATGTGGATAATGCTATTTATCGTTGAGTATTTACGTTTTAGACCATTGTAAGTGAAATCGAATCACTTTTCTAAACAGTAGTGTGCTGATTGTTGTCAGCGCAGCATGTCACTGTTGTCAACAAGCTATAAATAGCTTGTTTGTTATCAGCGCATTACATGGAAATTCTGTCACCGAAGTTAGCCAATGGCAGTGTTAAAATGTTAACCGTAAAGAAACATTTGATTCATTATTTGTGTAAAAGAAACTACTACAGTTGGATTAAGTTTGGGTGGTTTTCAAGTGGGTTTACCCTATGAAATCTAGTGAGTTTAGACATGTGCCTGGGTGTCTCAGCCGTGGTGTTATGCACTTGTGATTCGTTCGTGACATATGGCAGCGTATGAGTAAAGTGTGTTTTGAACTTTTGATTGGTTGACTGCATTGTATTGCCATTCAATTAGTTGAGCCATCATAAATGATGTTGGTGCAACAGTCCTCATAAGTTCCAGTGTCTTGTTTTTCATTGTTATAGTCAGACAAAGCTGGTTTGCATTTGTAGCCGCTGGATGAAGCCAACTTAAAGGAACTCAAGGTTGCGCTGCAGGCTTTTTTAAAGAAAGGCGAAACACTGCAGCTTGAAACAAAAGTGAGTTGCCTTTTTTCTGTTTATGCATTACAGTATATTGTGTCTTAGTTGTTAGGTTAAAGTTACCGTTAGAACATTTTTTGCAAATGTCACTGACTGGTTGTTTTAGTGTTAGATGTATTTTGTTGGCAGAAGAACTGCAGGCTGACTGTAGTGAAAACCTGCAATTAATTTTGCATTGTTTAATACAATTGTTTTATTTTACACCATGTAAAGTTTGTTGTTTGTTCATTATTGCAGTCTGTTGCTATACGTATATTTGTCCTTACAATGCTTTGTTGCTGTTTAGTGTTTGCTGATATCACAAAATAACATTGGCATATAAAAACTTCTGCTTGCACAAGTTTTCAGTGATGCCTAATAACATGAACTAGCTTTGGACAGTGTTACTATAAGAAGTCGGTGACACTCTAGCACCCTAGCACTAAGACCATTGGATGTCTTTGATAAATGCTGAAAAGGTAAATTTGGGGGTTGGAATCTTTAGTTAAACTTTACATTCTGCACTGCAGCCAAACCATTTCAGATGGTTCTTATAGTCAGCCTTAGGTACCCATAAAACTCATTCTGAAGTGACATCCATGCTGTGATGCCACTTAGTTCCAAATCATTTCAAATGGTTATTTTAGAAGCATATGGAGTTAGAATGACAGTGTCTGTTACTGTTGACAGGGTGGCCTCAGGTTGTTGAAAGTTTTTGATTTTTTCCCTTTTTCCAGCCCTTGGAAATTTCTTGAAAACAAAATTGGTTTTTGAAAGTTCTTGATGGAATTTGATGTCAGAGGGTCTTGAAAGTCGTTGACTTTCAGTTGTTTAGAATCACTGTGACCACGATGTGCAAGTTTTCATATGATGCCAGAAACGTCTAAAGTGACCTGGTAAAATGTTGCAGGAATTGGTCTGGAAATGGTTCTTGAAAAGTACTTGAATTTTTTGGGCCCAAAACTGTGGTGACCCTGTGTTAAAGCATGGTGTCGCTGTGTGACAGGTGGACCCGTCACTGATTGGAGGGATGGTTGTGACGATAGGCGACAAGTACGTCGACATGTCGATGGCAACAAAAATCAAGACCTACACAAACCTAATCAGCCAGGCAGCATAACAGCAACATTTTTCCACCCCTAGACTGCCTTTGTTAGGGCAATTGAAATTGATTATAACTCAGCTGTGACTATGGGTCTCGTATCAGATGTTAATTTGAATAAATTACATTTAACATCAGCCGTGTTGGGTGGTGCATAAGAATGAAGCAGAGCCTCAATTTGTTGTTCATATTGAACCAATGTTTAACATGAAAACCATTGATGACAATGGTTGAGACTGATTGTTTTGAAAACTGGCTGATTTCTCGATATTTGTATATTGATATGAGGTGACAATTGGGAAATCACAACTGTAAAGAATTAATACAGTAATGTGTGCATGCACAAGTTAAAAATGATGGTAAAAGATCTACATAAGTTATGTGCTTGTATGCTTCAGCTTCACTCTTTGTGCCATTTTATAGTATTTTGGCAGGATGCAGTTATGACTGGTCTTTTTTTTAATATTTGTCAGTGGTTATTGTCTTATTCTAACCACTAGGCACATGTGTGACCTGTATATATAGGCCTAGGGTCTCTAGTTGAGCTGCTGTAGAGCTACTAATGTGTGGACTGTAATGGCTGTACCTAAGAAATTTCTGCGTCCGATGTTGGTTGCATGCAGAATGTTGTGATATGTTTAGGATTAATCCACATAATATACATTGAACTATTGATTTGGCAAGTTTGGCTTTATTGTGCAATTCTTGCTCCATGTTTACTGTACGAAAATTTTATTAATTGTCGGTGTAAATAAAAAACATGGGATGAATATAGCTGTGAGTGAAATGGAGACTTCACTGAACTAGTTTTTGCATCGAGCTGCAAGTCTCCTCCCCACGTGAAGGAGTCTGTAGGAGCCACTATTAATTGATGGATTTGTACCATATTTAGAAGTTTGGACGAGGCTAATTTTGGACCAATGTTACCTACTTTTCAATGCATGTTGGAGGAAAATAGTGACTGATATTTGCAAGAACGCACAACCGTTAACCCAGTTTGCTTGCCATGAGTTTCGTTGTTTCTATACAGTGCTCTTTGAATCAGTGGAGATGATATTCCACTGTGGCTATGCTATGTGACTCTCCATCTGGCTATAAACTTTTGATCTTGGGAACTGAACATTATACACGGTGGGCCAAAAAAACGTGGCACTTTACTATTATCCATATCTTTGCCAATTATTGATCGATTTTCAAAATTTTTTCACTGGCACACTCTGCAGACAATTTGCAATAACGTGATTATTACATATCCCACCACTCTGTAAATGCGTCTCTGCACTATCTTGTGAAATATCAATGAAATATGCATACATAACGATAATAACAAACATTTTGGTAAAATTGAAAAAACACTTCAGACCAACATTGCAGTGAATGATCTGTATAACACCACACTGTGTGGGTATAACGCAGTCTATTGTCATACGAATCATTCATCGCACTGTTGGTCTGAAGCATTTTTCGTTTACCAAAATTTTGGTTATAATTGTTAGTTTTTGCTTGCATTTATATTTCACAAGGTAGTGCAGAAACGCATTTATCGTGTGGTGGGATATATAGTAATTGGTAATAATCAAGCAAATTGTCTGCAGAGTGTGCCAGTGAAAGAATTTCGAAAAATTGGTCAATAATTGGCGAAGATATTGACAAAAGTAAAGTGGCACGTTTTTGTGGCCACAGTGTACATGCCGGTTACTCCTCCCCATAGTTCGAGTAAACGTTTTTTTCGTTTTTTGGAAAATTAAAAAAAAACGTGACTTTTTTACGTTTTTTAAATGACCTGTCAAAAAAACGTAATTATATCCATACAGCATAATCTTACCGACTGTTCAGTGGGAGGAGTGGGGACTGTCAGACGATGATGCATCCGGGTCTGAATATGTGGAAGGAGAAGTGGACTAACTATAACAGACTGTTTGTCTGCTTAGTATATAGAAGTGCTAACTTTATGTAGTAATACTGACAGTCGATAGTCGCTGCATAATAGGCCTACATGTAATGC
>Ga0056128_1002132_pt1 | contig 23115 bp, 11 predicted proteins | sample WorMetLIZISLAND2_FD_71113 | JGI IMG/M metagenome (GOLD analysis project Ga0056128, IMG submission 71113) | Marine gutless worms symbiont microbial communities from Max Planck institute for Marine Microbiology, Germany - Olavius geniculatus... ... | reverse complement strand
TGTCGACTCAACACGTACGGCCGTTGGGCTTTTCCAGTTGCTGGTCCGACGGTCTGGAACTCGCTGCCAGATGAACTCAGAGATCCAGCGTGTGACATTGACAGTTTCAAACAGTTCTTTTAAACAATCCTGTTCAGTCAGTACTAGTGTGACAAGCGCATTAGAGGTTAATTTTAACAATATGCGCTATATAAATTTACATTTTACTTACTTACTTACTTACTTACTTACCCTACCTCGCGCCGTTACTGAGATACAGCGACTTATTGGCCAAAAATCGCAAATTTTGCCCACCCCTCTCTCATTTAGCGCTCTCGTTCGGGGTGACCCCCTTCGAAGTTATGGAAAAGCTTTACGGTTCCGGGCAGCCGATGGTAAAGATTTGGTGATCTTAGCTTGCGCCGATTTTGACTGATCCACCCGTGTGACAGACAGACAGACAGACAGACAGAGAGACAGGCGGACAGACATACAGAACTGCGATGGCTAAGACGCGCTGAAAGCAGTAGCTGCTTTCACGCGTAAAAATCGAGACTTGAACCGTCGAAATCTACGTTCAATGCTGAAAATTTCGTATGCACCTTCTCCATGTCTATCGCAATTGATTTCGGCGCAATTCGCTATTGAAAGGTGTCTTGCAGCCCGAAATCGCAAAAATACATAAAACATCTATACCGGGTGGCGCTAAAAAACTTCCTGAACTTTGTATAACTATAACGGCGCGTATACTTCACGGGGATAATTTTTTGCACATTTGTAAAACAATAGGCCTATGTGCGTACTTGCTTATAAATTTGACAGACCACACTTATGACACCACTGAGTGTCGCTTAATGACGTAAGGCGAGTTAAACAAGAAATTTGAGCTAATGCTCACGGGACGCGCGAAAGCCTACAGCAGTTCCTGCCTGCAGGCAGTCACCCATCGCAGTACTAACCGGGCCCGGCGTAGAGTAACTTCGTTTCAGAAGAAACGCGTTACCAACTATACGCCACGCCACCAACGCCAGTACCGTGGCGCCACCTTGTGAATGATATAGATCATAACTCTCACAAAATTCCGACTCAGTGAAATGTCTTTTCTAATCAGCCACCTTTCTACTCCGTCTGCCGCGACTGTACCGCGCCCGTTGATCGAGGGCTGGATTCAAACCTGTTCAGAATAATGTGGGGCCCTCACAAAGTTTTCTGACATTAATGTATAGCTCACAGAAGCTTACCATGAATTTAGTGATACTCAGTTTTTTTCTGCTATTAGGGGCCTACATGCTTTGAGATAGGCCTACAGCTTTCTGAATTCGGAAGCCTTACAGAAGCCAGAAAAATTAGAAAATGTGTTACTGTCCCAACATTCTCTAACCCCTGTTTGGCCGAACGTGCTGAACACATCTAAGTTCGCTTCTGCCCACGCTAGCGAGCCATGGCTGATGATGTGAACTGGACATGGACGCACCTGTCTGGTGAGCTGAACGAAGCCGCGCAAGTCCATCGTCGCAGCCTCGAACGCCAATCTGACGTCACGGCCGCTTGGACCAGTCATTGCTAGCCGTCACGTGACCACTCGGTGCCCGTCACGTGGTCCTCCTGCCGCTCGCTCATTGGTCGCCGCGACGTGACGTCACTCTCTAGTGATGTCATCGACATCATCATCTGCAGTGAACACGCGTTAACGTACTTGTATTATTCTGCAAACAATACAAAGCTTGCTCATGCAGTTTAGCGGCCTAAACAAAATACACAGTCAACTTACTGCCTATACGGGCCAAAGCGTGCATGCGGTCAGTTAACCCTAACCCTAACTCTAAATCTAAGCCTAACCCTAAGCTTCGCCTGTATATAGGCGGTAAGTTGACTTTGAATGATAAACCGATTTAACAAATTAGCCTAATGTGAACTGTGAAGCGACATTTTATGATTTTGCAGCTGATTCAAGATACAGCTGAGAGTTAAAACGAATTTCTATCATAATTCTAATAAAATCGCTATATCAAACTGTTGCTTACCTGAGGAACTTCGCTGATCGTCTGCCACCAAAGATCAGTCTTTAACAAGCAATAACTTTGAAATGCTTCGACTCCAAGCTAGGGTGTACGCCAAGCTGATGTTCATTGGTGAACGACGTCAGCCTACCGTACACCGACGCCAACGTCGTTGACGTGCGCTGTCGTCCAGCTACATACGTCTACATACAGATCGATGTCAAATTCCCGCAACACGTCGTCGTACGTACGTGTCTGCGGGGTGGCTCTAGGCCAGCGGCAGCATGCAAGCTTGCGCTACGGCTGCTGCATCTATTAACCAATAGCATGCACGTCGCGTCGCCGTGCACCCAGCGGCGGATCAATGACTGTAACAGCAGCAGCTGCAGCAGCTGACAGTGCAGCTGCATGCTCGTTGCCTGGCTCAACGCCAACACGCCACGTGGTTTGTCCTCGTCAATTAGTTCTGTCGCATCGTGGTTATTGACTGATCGACCCGCTTAGATCTCTAAACTTGCTGACACCTTGCTATAATACCGCGGCTCCGAAAGGAAAACTTCTGGCAGCACGGAGGGGCATCAGCAACAGCAAAAAAAAATGTATAAATTTTTTTTTTAAATATGAAAGCGTCAAAATGCTTGACAGTCTGACAAAGTAGCATAACTTGAGTCTTTAGATAGACTTAAGAGGCGCCAACGGTCATGTAGGCCTAGCGTTCTAGCTAGCACGTGATGGACACGGGCAAAGTTTCGTCTGTCGTGTGTGATGCGAAGACTTCCATGCAGTGTCAGCGAAAGTGAATAGGTAAATGATGAATTACTACGGCTATTGTATTGCGCTTAACGAATGCCGCATCAAATACGGTAACCCACCTATAGCAATTATTACCGCACTCCTGTTGGTGACAATAGAATGACTTTACAATTCACGTTCTTGATAAACTAGACAAACTTGCATACAAGCACCCAGGAACGTCGAGAGCCACAGCGGGGCCAGGGTAAACATTTTCGCGGAGCCCCTCTGGGGAGAAAATTTTCTTTTTAAATTGGCGCATTTTTGGTGTAGTTTATATTTTATAAACGTCGCGGAATGACTTACCTCCTTACCGCCCCCCCTCTCGACGGGCCTGCTAGCACCTGCAAGACATTTTTAAGTTTCTGGGTTTAAGAACAAGTATTCATCTTGAACAAACCCAACTTGTATTAGGCTTGGTCAGCTTGCGCTTACAGAGGCAAACAAACAACCCGCCACAAAGAAAATTACTTGGGTTACCTATTTGAATAATGATGAATTTTACGAACAACATTAATCCAAGTCGCCAACTCATCTTGTTATACTCTGGCAAAACAAAAAACGCACAATCTTGTGTATGACATGTTTTACCATAGACAAAAACGTAGCAATGTAAGAATGTAACTGTAGTTGTTGGTCATTGATTTTGCTGATAACCGAAAGTGCATTTGCAATGTCTTATTGGTGAATAAGAGCAATGTTGCAAGTGCCTTGCACCATTTTGGAGATACTGCAGCCTGTAGAGCAAAAACAACGCCCCCCCCAAAAAAAAATTTTCGGCTAACATTTGAGGATGCACTACAATAATACAACTGCTTAACGCCATTAGATCTGAACTCCGTTCATTACTCCAGTTAGTGCTTTCTGAATCTGTGATACTGAATGAAGCGCTAACTCTGCCTCAACCACTGAAACACCAAATCTCTTTTCAACAACCAGCAACTGCAAATAGTGACAAATACTCGATGTAGTATTTAAGCAATCTAAATACATGTATAAATAAATGTAAATATTTTGTAGCAGTATAATTTAATGGTTATTACTTTTACGCATTCTATACAGCCCTGCCAAGTCTCATGCATCTTGCGTGAGTCTCATGCATTTACAGTCAACTCACACTTTTCCACCTGCTTAAGTTTTATCTCACGCATTTTTATTTTGTTGCATAAATTATTAACACTACCTCGGAGCGACAACAAATTGTTTTCACCGTTGCAATTTCGGAGCTAAGATGCAGTAAAATGTCTCCATTTCCGGGGTTTGCCCCGGACCCCGCTGGGAAGGCTTAAAGTGCTTCGAAAAGCCCCAAGCTAGACTTTGAATCAAAAATTAAAGAATGGGAAAGGGCAAAGAAAAAAACGGGAGAAAACGGAATGAAGGTGGAAAGGAAAGCGGGAAAAAGACAAGAAAAAATGTGAAGGGAAGGAAAGGAAAGCAAAGGATAAGGAGGGCACTGGACTCACTGGAAATCACGCATTTCAATTTCCGGACCTTAGCAGCTATGTCTACAAATTCAAGCGTTACAACTGAAAAGTCAGTGTGTTCTTTCTTTATAAATACTTCAAAAGTTAGAAACAGAAAATCTGCTATGACAACTGAAGTGCAGTAACAACAGCATTTCTGTGCTTAACAGGAGAGTTCAGTCACTGATCGTCGTATGCAACACATTTAGCTGCAGCGGTCTGCATGGCTCTGTAGTTGTCTTAAAATGTCCCACTAGTACCAAAAGCAAATCAGATTAAGATATTTAAAATACAATTTTGAAATACTCAAATGTCAAGTCAATATGTGAGTATTAAAACAAATGTATTGTTCAAATACTACATTCTGCATTAACTGGCAAAGAATTTAAATAGTGTACAAGTGGCATTTTCACAGCAATGTCTGTACAAGGAGCTTGCTAGCATAACAAGCAAATAAATATTAGGTTATTAACAACAGTGAAAACAAGAGGCACAGATTGCAATTTGGCATGCCATGCTGAACGTTAAAGCTCAATTATGTGCAACAACCTTATCAACCAACATGAAGTTCAGAGGCATCAACTACTACTAGTGGATACATAGTGTTTCATAAAAAATGCCACCCTTTGTGTTTCTTTTATAACTCAGTTGAATGGTGATCAATCTACACGAAATTTTTACAAGATGTAGCTGAACAAATATTAGTTCAAAACATTTTGACAAAATGTGGCTGTTGGTTAAATATTCTTTGCTAGTCGTGATGTAATGCTGACGTCATAATGTGCTGTGAGTACAACTTGTCGCAACCAATGCTGACAGTTGCTGAATAGCTGCTCTGCGTCAATGGTGAACTTCATCTGGTTCACTGATGACAAATAGGTGAAGTTTTATCATTGCAACCACAAAAAAGCCCAAAACTATCACTTTTACACACTCGTGGGGATAGCTCGACTTTCATGCCTTCCAGCAAAACAGTGCAGCAGCACACACTGTTGCGGGATGGTTCAGTTTTTGGATCACGAAATGCCTGATTTCATGCCGACATGGTGCTTGGTACTGATACAATGAACACCTTTCATGAATGAACCAGAAAAAGCCCACCATCGAAGCAGGGTAGCAACTGACAGCATCACTTGAGACAAGCAAGCTTGTACTCACAACACATTATGACGTCAACATTCCATCACGAGTAGCAAAGAATATTTAACTAACAGCCATATCTTGTCAAAATATTTTGAATTACTATTTCTTCAGCTACAGATGGTAAAAATTTTATACAAATTGATCGGCATTCGATTAAGTTATAAAAGAAACAAAAAGGGTGCCTTTTCTAATGAAACACAGTGTATAGCCTGCATCCAGTCTCTAGACCAAATATGAAGCACGGACACTGGCGTTGTGGGTTAAATAAGTGAAAAGGGCAAAAGTTGCAATTTTCTGACAGACACTTCAAATTTACGACAGAATTCTGACAGATAGACAGCCACAAATTTCCAACAGAAAAGATTATAAATTTAAGAGTGCTCAAAACATTAATTTTTCCCTACATTTTCCTGGGTTGCCAGTCTCAAATTTTGCATTTTTTGACAAAATTCCAACAAGGTGAAGATTTTTTCCAACGGATTTCAGACAGCCTAAAATTTAGGGCCACGAGTTGCACACTGATGACCTTACTGCAGGAATGCAGCCACTGTCTACAGCAGGAGTCCCACTCTATAAATACCAGTACTATTATTTGCCTGGGTAGTACACTGACCTGGGATAACGACTGCTCAGTAGAAATCAAAAACAGAATAAAGAAGGCGACAGGAGCATACCCAAACTTTAATGTGATCTGGAATGACCGCAACATCACCGTAGAACAGAAAATTCAGCTACTAGATGCATGTGTTTTTTTTTTCAATACTACTGTATGCATCAGACACACGGACGTTAAAAAAATCTGATGAAAAGAGACTGGCAGCGTTCGAGATGCGTTGCTACAGAAGACTGATTCGTATCAGAGAGAGAGCAGGACTTTCAGACAAATGAATCCATCAGAAGCCAACTCAGTCGCCAATACACCATTGTGGACAGTCAGGCGTCACAAGCTAGCTGTTTGGTCACATTTGCCGCATGCCGGACTGTTAAAGAAACTGCTGTTCGGGATGGTGGAAGGTCGCAACTACCAGGGACGACCAAGGAAGCGCTGAGTTGACGATATACTGAAGTGGTGCAACATGACACTACAAGAGGCGTCACACCATGCACAGGATCGTGTGAAGTGGAAAACTTTCACAGCTGGCCCCTACGGTTGCTGAACCATGGGACAAAAAGAAGAAGAAAACTTTTTCAAAACAACAGAAACCTTCACAATCCAAGACAGTTATCAGGACATTTTCCAATTAGTTGATAAGGTAAGTACAACAAAAGTGTAAAAAATGAAGTGTCAAAAAACTATGGAGCTGATATTTCTTTAACTGGAGATGATGGCAACTTGAAGGCCTCCATTGCATAGGGTTGCCACTCCCCTGGGCATATAACACTTTGCCTGAGAAGTCTGACAGTGAACATGATATGTCATTAAATCTTTCTGCAGCAGGTCCTGCAAAATTTTCAGGACAGGTCTGCTTATTTCAGTACATTAAGAAGAAACCTTAAAATTTCAGGAAATACACAGATGAGGAGAAAGGTCTGCTACAGAGACAAGCTGCATTTGACTACATCAGCAAACAGAGCTGCTGCAACAAAGTGAACAATGCGCAGGACGGCTGACAAACAGTAACAAGGCAGAACACAGACGGCAATGGCAGCAACGAACATTGTTGTGATAAGGTCATGAGATAGATGTCATCAGGAGATGGCAGAGATGGAAACGGGACATGTGCTGCTGACGTTGAGGAAAAATGGAGCTTCCTGGTTGGGATAGAAAGTGCACGGCCGGATGTTGTACAGACCACCGGATACACTGGACAGCTCCAGATACACGTAGCCACGCCTGTAACAGCAGTCAATTTATCAATATATCAACTGATCGATCCTGTGTTATTTATATCATGGAGATGATTAGGAAGGCACACATCGTCATCTTTGTTTACTGGTAATTAGCTGGATAATCACAGTACCTCACAATTTTGACTGTTCAACTATCTGTTCAGCGACTGACAGCTAAGTTGACTAGCTTGACTTAAGCTGCTACTAAGCTATAAATGTAGCAACGCCTGCAGAAACTAGTGTAGCAAAACCAATATTAAACAGTAAGATGGGCTACTGCCATTTGATGATGCTTGCTTCTAACCCAAACCAGATACGTGTTAAAATTGTGACTAATGCACAATTAAAATAATCAAATATAAGGCCAACACATGCTAAATATGTCTCAGTATAGAATGCATCCAACCAGCAGCTATCCCATTTCATCAACCGATATACTAAAAAAACATAATGCACAAAAAAAGACAAAAAAAACAAGTCAAAAACACACCTAAAATCGCCGGACGACTTTTTCGTGAAAGAGCCAGGTCCATTAGGCACAGCTTCGGACACTGTGATGACATCAAAGCCAACATTAAATGACCTGCAAACACATTAAATGCACATCACTGACGACCCTTTAAGGTCACCCAAGATCACTGATTTGGTTTGAGTCTGCTATAGCGAGGGGCCGCCATAGCAAAAGCTGCTGTGTCCTGACAGCCAAGTGACTGACGACCTCGGCCGTAGCTTCATGGATCACCAGTCGACCAACTAGCTCCTCAAGTGTACTAAGTATACCACCATGGGCAGCCGTTGGCAATTTTTGTAGTTACATGCACCGCCGTCGAACTTACTACCTATATTGTACACTAATTTATGGTGTGCATTATCAAAATCGGCCAATGTTTCAGAGTCATTCAAAAATAAAAGAGGCACAGTTTTTTTTGAGACACGGTGTAGTTTCCAACAAACCTGACTTGTGTGGGCAAGATAGACTAATGTTGCAGACAGAAGGACAGACAAACAACTTGCAATGGCATAACTGCAAATGACACTTGCCAATGATAATAATAATAGTGACAACAAAATCAGTTGCATATATCAAGAATAAAATGGCAAAACATCATATCTACAGTCATGTATGGAAAAACGTCCTAGCTTCAAACTACAGGTTTCTTCAAAATGCTACTTACATATTTATTTAATTACAAAATGCAATATATCAAACTAATCTGTATGCTATTTATTAACAAACTATACAAAATGAAAAACAAAAAAATGTATCATGTAGCAAGGTGTTTTCGATTTTCTTGAAATGTCATCGACAAGAGATAGGACGTTTTGCCATTATTCAATCAATATGTGACACTATACACTACAGTAGCAGTGCTAACAGGAGTCATACAGGCACGATGGAAGGCAGATAGCATTCGAAGAAACTCAGCCTTACTTTGGTCCACGCAACTCAATAAGAAGATGATTGTCAGCAGTTTTGCTGTCAAGTCGCAGCTGATACACCGGGTTGTTGCACGCTGTCTCTGGGTAATTGCCACAGCCACCAGCCATCTTACCCTTCCACTGACCTGTGACCTGCAGTCGCAACAGCTTCCAGTCTAAACCAGCACTGTATCTACATGTAGAAGTGTGAAAAGGGAAGCCCAGACTGTGTACATTTCAAACATACATATTTAAAAGTGTTTGTGGTACAAAGCTCCCTAAAGACGCCCATGGTTCAAACATTAGTTATACTTATGGCCCACAGTGTATCCCAAAACTAAACTTGTGGACAACTTTTTAAACAACATTCCATATTTTTGATGCCAAAGGAGGGATGAAGCAGACTCGTGGTTCCCATAAAAACATATCTGATCAAAACAGCACATGCACATGCTTGGCAGACAACACATCAGCAACTGAATGAAAACACTCAGTTTCAGCCAAATGTGAAACTACAAAAATTATCTGAAGAAAGTTTTTAGAATAGTGCAGGTATGTAAACCGCAGATTTTCTGTACTGTGCATGCAAAAATTATGATAATCTGCCGACATCTGAGTATTGCTAACCCAACTCAATGTAGAGCAAGTTCATTTACAAGACCAACAATTCTACACACTAGGCTAAGGCACCATTGACAGAAGTTAGCTCAAGCCAAGTCATAAAAAGTAAATTTTTTGGAACTCTTGAAGCAAGATGACAACACGAAAGAAGCTACAGTGCAAGCAGTGACAAACCTGTCTGTCATATTTAGGATTGTACGGAGGAACAATGCGGGTGAGCTTGAACTCAGTGGATGCATAGACACGCAATGTGTAATGGATCGTATTGTTTCGCTCGTACTGCGAGACCACAAGTGTGTATAGGTTGGTGCCTGGCTGGACCACCATCTTACACAGATAGTGAGGGCTGTTGATACGCACGCCATCAATGAATGGCGGAGGATCATCTGCAAAACCAATTCAGTGCCTCACCAATGACGTGCAGGAGTTCACATTCACACAGCAGACAACAGCAGCTGCAGATCAGTGACATTAGTCTTTGAGTGACTCGCTCGATTTTAGATCACAATCTAAGTCATAGAATATTTGTGAAAGATACCATAAACAAGCAGTCAGTATTAAGTCAGTTTCATATGCCATATGGCAGCAATAGTCTCGGCAAAAATCTGTTCAGTCCCAACTTTTTTGGTTATAATAATAATTATTATTACAGTTATTATTAATGCTGCTGTTGCTTATCCTCCTCCTCTTCCTTCTACTAATACTGCCTACTACAACAACAACAAAAACTATATGTATTACTACCACTACTGTAAAGCTGTCAAATTAACACGTTAACCGAATGTGTTAAAGAATTAACGCACGTCAAGAAAATAACACACATACGTAAATTTGCTAAATTTTGTAAAGTAGCAGTCCCAGTATTCCATTAAACTGCAGTTATTTGATGATCAAATAATATTCAAGTAATTAAAAACTGTTTTGTTGCCATTCTGTCACTAACGTCACGGTCCTGCAACACAGCCATGAGTTCATCAGTCGTCATTCCAGTCACCCTTTCGATGTAAATCACGTACAGCATTAGCAATATAAGTTAATGCGTTAATTAATGCATTAAAAATTAATGTCTCAACAGCACCAATTACTAGATTTTTCAAGCTGCGTTACTTACATGGGTAAAAGACTCGTCGACCATCATTCTTGTACACAAGAATGGTTATGAACTCTTTGTTATCGGCAAAATCCGCCTACCATCACAGAGCCACAGAAAACTCGTATTACATGACTCAAGACATAAATCAATATGCAGAATGCACTAAAAATTACCAAAATCTGTTATGATGTTTCAACAGCACCAGTGACAGTAATTCATCAGCAAAACTTGTTCCATGGTCCCATAATGTTGGATTAATTATCTCTGCCAAGTGTGAACGTAGTGAACATTGGAGAAGATTATGATATTGGTCGTTCTGTCCGTCACTGTGTGTGTTCGTCATTCCATGTGTGTGTCTGTGTACATTGTCTTTGAGGCGTCATATCTCCATAATGGTGCCAGATAGACACATGGTCACAATGTAGTAGTAGTAGTAGTTGTTGTTGTAATATTTAAATTACTTCACTTGGCAGAGATATGCACTCTTACGAGCGTCTTCTAGTTATGATATATGTCACAACAAATAAAGAAAGGCATTTTATCCATAGACCACAACAGTCCTTTATTTTATCACATCATGTTGTATTGAGTTATGTGCTAAAACAGCGAGTGAGTGAGTGAATAAGTGAGTAGTTTTATGTCCTACTTGACACACACAGATCGTCATTTTTAGATGTTTCTTTGCATGCAATCACGTGTACTGGTAATGGCAATCAAAGTGAACACAAAGAGACAAAATGCACAAAGACACAAATATAACCACAAAACACACAAACTGGACCTGGGCAAGAAAACATATGTAAAGTGCACAAAATATTCTACACTTGACCTAAATCAGCGCGCCAGTAACAACAGCTCCGATGGTCTTCCATCATCACTGCTTAAATAATATCTATTGCAGGAATGGAAAATTGAGCTATAAAATAAACAGAGAAATAGCAATTAATTACTCCAGACAATGAAATTATCGTAGGTCGACTTCCAGCTGATGTGCGAGCGTTGATAAATGATAATATTGCAACACCGTACGCTGGTATTACCAATACATTTGAAAAGTATTGCTAACAATTCTGGACTCTACCTGGTCTGTAATGTGTCTCGTTAACAAGATCCAAGCGGCGCTCGGCTTGGCTGAACTAATTTCCAGCCGGTACTGAGGGTTCAGACCAATACTGTACGAGTCTTTTTTTGGACCCTCGGCCCATGTCCTGAAACAATACAAAACTGTTAGAAGTGTTTCACATATTTCCCAACTGACACAGGCTATTGCAGCATAACAATCCTTCGCAGCTTTGACACTAATAGATAAGTATCAGAAAAGGCATTCACTCACACTCACTTTTGGCAGAATCAACTGTTCCCCAAAAAGCAAACTTTTAGAAACTGTTTGGCATAACTTCTGTAGCTCAAAATCACCAAATGTCGTACCTGTAATTTAGCAAACAGCATCACAGTGTACCCCCCCCCCTGACTGCACTGCGCAACCAGGACCCTAATCATAATCCTGGCCTTTACCCTTTTAAACAGAAAAATAGCATACGAGTATGTAAGTATTAGTCCAGTCCTGGGAAATGTTCGCACCAATTCTAAAAGGAATGTATCACTATGCACAATGCTTATTATATTTAGCAAAACTATTTCTTCAGTCTTTGTGTTTTTCAGTTAGTAGTCATGTGGTGTAGACAGAGAAATGGACGAACAGAGAAGAACGAACAGACAAGCCCACGTTGCAGCCTAATAGAATAGCCAGATAAAAATCTGCTGCTGCAATAACTAAGATATCCCCTAAGAGACATAGGCCAAGCATGGATTTACTGCAGAACAGTAGAACCCAGAGGTATTAGTCATACAATGGTCATACAGCAGCACTACTGCATCTACATATTTAGCGTTCACTCACTGGTGGTAGCAAGTTGTGAATGGAAAAATCTCTGGATTCCAGTTGATGTAGATTACATCAAAGAAATGCATCAACGATTCATAATCAATCCAGAAAATACCTAAACAGCACATCATCATCAAAGCTGAATACCATACAGCACTGTATAGAAGCTTGTAGTACACAATACATGGTGTTGTACACAGATCTGTATGCTATACACAAGCCTGTGCACACTAGAATCAGTCAGTTTCAGAAGAATTAGCACTGCCCCAAATATGAATTATACGAAAACAGTTTTCCTTGACACAATTTTCCCATGAAAATCTCCAGAGTTCTGGTTAGTTCCCCAACTTTCCCCCAACAACTGTCAAATTGCCTGACATATCCAAGTTTTCGCAGACAAGTGGTACCCCACACTTAAAACTAGCTTAATGTGAAGAACACAAGTTCAAAAGAGGGCCAGAACAATATGAGATGCAATGTAATGCAGCATAATGCAATTACCATTGTCTACAGCAGCTGCTGTACGTGGATCGTAATTGAGAGTTTTCTTCAAACTGTCTGTCCAGTGCACTGTGTCCAGCTCGGAAAAATTCCCACGCCACCGTAAATGGCTCCACGGGTTTTTCAACTGGAAAAGTCGATGACCCTATAACAAAGATGATGACATACATGCTGATATGACAATATTTCACATCCAAACAATAAAATAATCAAACTAAAGTGCAAAATGTAAAAATATTACATACAAATATAATTGTTTTGGTGCAGCAAATCAATATTCAGCTACCAGGCGTGAACATAACATAATTAACTACAATACCATTTACCAACCATTCACCACCACTCTTTATATCTACATCACAGTCTGATTCAAAATCATCAAAAACAACTAACATTCAATAGCACGACAGTATGTTGCTGAAAGAAGGTCTCAACTTACGGCAGACCTTAAGACAATTATTTTTCAAAAATGAATACTTCAGAACACATTGTCATGTTGTATTTGTTAAGAGGTTGCACTTGTCAACTTTTGTTAAACGAACATGTGATGATGATGATGATGTGTGTGTGTGTGTGTGTGTGTGCAGTGTGTACATCACAGCAACCTGTATAAGCTGAACGTCAAGCATAGCATAAGCGTGGGTAGGCACGAGCCCAGCTCGATCTGCCTCACCATCACGCAGTTCACCCGTAGCAACCGTCACCAGACAATGACCCTTGTGAAACCGCTCATGAATTCGCTGAAATTCCCGCTCCGCATTAAACTGCTCCTCAGCACTGCTACTCGACCGGCGAATAGCAACTCGCTCTGGGATCCAACCCGTTAATGCATGAAGATCAATGTTCTGAACATGAAAAAACAAAATGATTAAAGAAACTTATAAATAGAAAATGTAAAAAAATGATGAATATGTTAAAAAGACATCAGTCATTAAACTGTGGTGTAAAAAAGCTAGTCACCAACTCATAACATAGTCATAATGTCATAACTTACAAGGTGTCCACTCTCAAACAATGGAAAACTCTCTGAATGTTCTCTGTAACTTTTCAATATCCTTTACCGCGTTGTAATTATCCACGTAATACATAATGAAATACGATGGTTTAACTCTAACAGTATATTAAGCAACGCAATATAATAACTATAACTAGCAGCTTACACTCAGGAATAAATTATCTACAAAACGCATATCTCAGATCTTTCATATTAAAAAAACAGAATGATGCTGTTTTGTAACTAACTTACGGGCTGGCTGACTCTCATGATATGCAGTTGTTTACAGTACGTTATCTGACAAATTAGAGCTGGGTACTTGCCGAGTTTGATCCCGGAAAGTTGTATCCGCCCATCACTTTCATGTATGCCTTCTCTAGCAACGATACCCACATCTCACTGCGGTTGTTGGAATAGGAACACAGCAGGCTGCCACTTTTGTCCACAGGCAGATAGTCATCTATAATCACCTGCCAATGAAAACAGCTTACATTAGCAGACCAATAAAAGCAATCCCATACAAAAGCTTCGGCATATGAGCAACGGCAACACAAAATTGAGCCAAACTTCGGCTAAGTTGCGGCATCAAATGAATGCGGTTTCCATGGCTTTTTAGCGCGTACATATTGCCTGCCATTCTCACTGAAAAATAGCCACCCAAGCACTTGATCCAAATGTGAGCTTTGCAACCACAACAGCAGTGCACTAAAACACAAATAGAAAACACAAAATTACAATGCTTTAACATGACAAAATGCACTAGTCACATAATGTAAACAGTATGGCATGCCTTTCTCAGGACTCCGTTGATGTGCAGCTTAACCATGTACTTTCCACATGGATTGTACTGTGGCTCACCATATCGGTTCTGTGGATAAATTATACTGCAACAACGAAACAATGTCATTATAGCTGAAATGTGTTTGCTCAATAACATCAACATTTTTTCCAATCAAAACATGTTCTGAACTCTGGACAAAATCCTCTCAATAGCACATCTCCAATAATCCAGTACACAATAATGCTAAATTTACTGTATAGAATGAAGGTCATACTATTTCACATACAACACATTGTGGAAATTTTGATAAATGTTTTTGCCAATTCTATATCATTTTAGCTGCTTGTTTACAAATTATGTAAGCAGTTTTTGCTGACAAACTAACAACTAATTGTCACAGCTGCCCAGTATATCACAAATGTACTGCTGTATGCTGCTTACAATACAAGAAAAAACAAAATATATATAAATATATAAAAATGCTGACTGGTTTGAATGTGTAACACCAGACCAATTATGCATAAAGCCTGGTAAGACTATAACTAACTAACACTTTAGGTATTTAATTTAACTAGCAAGCTGCTGAAATTAGTCCATGTAGATCTACGATTCTGAAAATTTTCATAGGTCAAATGCCATTCATGTCACCAACTAAACAACAGTAGCAAAACACTGACTGAAAATAGCCGCAATTAGACTTGTAGGAGGCATGCGCTAGGCGCACTTAGCGCAACCAATCACAATACGCCACATACATTGCGATGGCGCAACAGTGCTAGAGTCGCCGCATCGCTATACAGTCAGTCGGTCTGTAGCGGTCGTGCAGTAAAAATGTGACGGTTGTTATTGGCGACAGTGGTTGCTGTCTATAATTGCGATGGAGCCCCAGTCGTGAACGTATAGTAATATGTCATTAAATAAAAGAGTGAAAGAAACTACCACATTGCCTCGTGCCAAGATCTCGTTACCGACTTGTGAGCTAATGAGCTAATTCCCGATTAGACAAGATCCTGATTCGAGCGTCATGATAATTACTGGGCATTGAGTTAACTCCCAACATCTCATCACCTACCACATTTTATGATCATTCCGGACTAACTACAAACAATTATTATCATCAGTGATGATCAGTAACAACCTGGTGATAAGTTTCTTGTTAAATCGACGTTCATACTGAGCCGAGATAGCCAGTGATGCAACAAACGAACAGTCGGACACAATTGTCTGTAAACGTGACAGAGAGATAATTCAAAAATTGGAGAAATATTTTTAAATAAAAATAAACATATATTTAACCTAACAAATTAAAATATAAACTTTTCAAACATATCATTAAATTTATTCTGATCGAAACAGCAAAACAACACTATGTGAAATACAACAGAAAAATTCAACCAAAATATGCATACTGTCATCTGTTCTAATCTGTATCGGTTACTAATCTGATCAAGTAACATTAACAATAGACAACGTTCAAGCAATAGACATCAGAAGTGTCTTGCCTGTCGAATGCTGAAACTGGATATGGCATAGATCATCTGAGGATGCTCACACAATGAGTCAGGTCTCATCCATTTGCCAAACTTGTCACGCTGCTTTGGCGACAATGCTAGCATGCCATACTTATCCCTGTCACACAAATATTTCTCAAGCTACATCAAAAGACTTTGTTCAAAATGCCAACAGTTGATTTCATTAACCACTTTTGTACTCCATGTAATTTCCATCATCACTGTTTCAGCAACTTAATTGCATAAATTTTACAGCATTTTTTATGTTTCCTCTTCTTCCAATGTATTCCCCGGAAGATCTGACATACCTGACTTAAGCTCAGTTTACCATAAATTTAAAGTTGTAACAGATTTTTTGCACTTTATTAAAATGCATTCTGTCAATTAACTCAATATCAGTTCAGCATCAGTTCCAGTGTACTTAATAATCGCTATCATGCAGCTGATTCTTCACTTTACAAGCACACAAATAAAAAATAACAGTCTATTTGTCTAGTCCAATGTATACTGATTAATTTGCCAACATAAACTTATTTCTATAACTCGGAAATCATTTTGTGCAAAATCATGCCAAATCAGTTGCGTTGCTTTTTTGTACAAATAGTGAATCTCAAAAAATATTTTGCAATAAAGTATAATCATTAGAACTCATTAATCAAGCAGATTTTTGCCATAATTACTAAATTATCAATACAAAGTCACCTGATAAAATATTCTAAATTTATTGCAACTCATAATGCTGTCGAAAATACAAACGACCAACCATCAGCCACTTACGTGAATGGCATTGGATAAGCAAATTTTTCTTTTGCATCAGATGCAAAGAAAGGCACATAAGACTGTCCATTGATGACCGATGTGGTTCTGTTTCAAACAACAGACAGTTGCAAACCGTCACTGTAACAGCAGTTAATGATTTAAAGCACAATCCGAACCCCTGCAGCACAACTGTCCAATGCTACGGCTTATTCTTGCCCTTCGTTTAACCAATCGACTTTTCTGCAGTTACTACAGAATGAACTCGGCCAGAAATACTTCTGGTTAAAAATTGTGGGAAAAACTTTTTACGGCTTCTCAGCCCAAACATCTTCATCACAGCACTAACAAATAACCAATGATAATGCCACCCTGACTGTTTACAGACATATAAACTGATGCAAAAAAATTCCAATGTTTGTCCGACTAGCCTAGTTTCCTCAAGTTACCGCATGCTGGCCTAGATCCAGAATAAAGAAGCATCTGAAACCGATGCAGCAGGTTTTGTTCAGTCAGTTACTGAAGGATACAATGGTAAATGATAAATAGCAGGCTTCTACAGTCCAGACGCTCTTGATGTCACCAAATCGACAGCATCAAAGCAATAACAGAAATGATTACAAACTATACGCCAGACTAGCAGCATAGAACACTCTTCTGCACAAATGGAAAGCTGTAGCAACTTAACAGCTTCAAGTGCTACTTAAAACACACTACTATAACACTGCCTTTATCTTGTGGTTTTTATGCGTCTTAGCCATCGCAATTCTGTCTGTCTGTCTGTCCATCTGTCTGTCCATCACACGGGTGGATCAGTGAAAAATGGTGCAAGCTAGGATCACCAGATCTTCACCATTGGCTGCCTGAAAAACTCTAGTTTCAGGATCTGTAAAGCTTTTCCATAAATTCAAAAGAGGTCACCCCAAGCGAGGGCACTAAATGACAGAGGAGTAAGAAAAATTTGTGATTTCCAGCCAATACAACATTGGCAAAGCAAGACAGGCGAGTACAAGTAAAACGCTACAGATAATTAGCCGCCGGTCGTCTGGCACCCTCTGGCAACTGTAAAAGAAACATCATTGCTAGGATGGTGAACTTAGATTTGGTTTTACTGGGCTTTCAAACATGCACCGCGTTCCCCTTTGCGTTAGCTGGGCCTTTCTTGTTATCTAAGCCAACACAGAAACTGTAATGTATCACTGTCCTTACTATAAATAGCAAATGATAAATATGATAATATGATGATGATGAATTGGCTTTCTTATGACTGGATCATCATTAGAACTGCGAGCTGACCTTAATACTTGGAGCTCATCGCTGGTGTAGCCAGCATCTGCTGTGTTCTGCTGGCGTCTAAGACGGGACGTGGTCATTAGACTGTCATCATCTCGCAGTGACAGTCCGAGTGGACCGAGTGGTGTCAGTGTGTTCCCGGTGGATTTCTTCACCAACAATGTGCTTGAGGATAATGCAGGGATGCTGGCTCCTCGCGCCTGCAGCACTGGACTTGCATTTGCTCCACTCGACGATGACGAAGACTTCTGCATTGCTGCCTTCAGCACCTCTGCGCTGCACAGAAAGTTGACAAAATAATCACAATTTTAAAATTTTTAAAAAACAATTTCCAAAAATAAGTTGCATTCTGACTGCTAAAGCAAGTATTCCTCCATGTTATTACGATTCATGCCCACCATAGCTAAAGCTCGCCATCACTAAAGCCAACTACAGCCTGCCCTAACCCTACTAACCCTAATCCTGACTCTTTAAGTGTAACCACAACCATAAGCTAAACCTAACCATGTGTTAGTCATAATTTATGTTTAGAGACAATAGAAAATCACGGCAAAAATGGCAGACTTTTGTGAAAATCGCAAAAATCATGGCAAAATCACCGCACAGATACAGCATCAAATCACAGGCCTGAAGATCATTAAACAGTCTATAAAACTCTACGTCTAGCATTGATAACCATTATTACATGCAATGCAAGGTTTTCATATGTACAATTTTGTTGCTGCAGAGTATTAAAATATTCATTTCTACGCTGACGTCACGCTCACATAATGAGCCAGAAAGTAATAAACCACACAGACTTCGATAACAGAGACAAAAGTGAATATTTCTGTGTCAAAATAACAGAATAAACTTCAGCTTATGATGATTAAAAACCAAAAATTCTTGTAATAATCGCAAAATCACAGCATTTTGGCAAAAAAACATGGCAAAACATATTTTGGCAAAATCACAACATTTGACAAAAATCACGGTTCTTGTGATTTCCATGATTTTCTACTGTCCCTATTTATGTTGTACATCTCTTAGCTATGGTGGCCCCTAGCTACAGCGAGCCATCACTATTTTTACAAGTCAAATGCCGGTTAGATCAGCAAATTCTGCATGTCTGCTTTCATGAACATCAACAAAAAGAAATGAAAACTGGACAAACTAACACAATGTTGTCATAAAGTCTCCGTCAGTTAGGCATTTGCCATAAGCTTGTCGTGCAAAATCTGTTTTTAGATTGGATGTCAATCAGGGTGCAGGATGCAAAACAGCTCAGTATCGAACTATACGCTGCATATCATTATGCTCATAAATCAGAACTGACTCTATTTAAAGAGCTAAAGGAAACAGCCATACTCAACTTGACAGAAGAAATGCTGGTGCTCAAATTCAAGCAAAAGTGTCATAACAGCAAATGAGAGCATTAACTACAGCAACAATACTGCTAGCATTATGCCACACTAGCAAAGTTTCAGCCCTATGGGCAAGAAGACCTTCAAGTGATGGTCACTCTTCAGATGACGCAATGAAGCATTATATGCTGCGCTAAGCACCATACTGATGGCCGGCTGGCAACTCAACCCCCTCAGGCTGCCCACAGGGAGAGGTGCGGGAAAGGTGGTAACGCACACACTTAAAGCCCAAGCATTCAAACGTCACAGGCAGGGTCCACGATTGTGCAATATGGAAGGCACCAGTGGGATGTGACAGACAAACAAATGAACAAACAGACAAACTTTCCATGCATTATAGCATGATATTATCTGGCAAAGAAACGAAGCACTTCACAAACAATAACTCAAACTCAACACAGTGAATTAACACACCGCTCTAATGCTTGCTCAGCTAACTTTGTGATTCGACTCAGCAACTGAGCATCAGTCGTTTCGTCTCTCTACAACAGAATATTTAATAATATTTCAATTCAGTCATGCCACACTGATGGCTAAAGATAGTCAAAATGACCAATGCACAAAGTTCACACCAGTGATGTGGTCTAAATGTCAGTTTCTAGTTCTTAACTGATCAGTTACTATGTTACAAACTAGCCAGGTTACTAAATACACATTTTAGTACAATTAACTAGCAGCCAAATGTCAGCTAACTGCAACTGCAACTGTATTCGTTGGCAGCAGAAAGGCAAGAAATGCATTTTTAATACGAATGTTACAGAGACTGTGATTTTATCACAAAGCAATCCATTTGAAATGCTCAAGTAGAATGTTTCTACTGCAAAATATTAAGTACAAAGCGCAAATTCATTCATCAAAATGGCTATAGCTAGCAAGCCGCACTCAATGGCATCACTGTAATACTATGCAAACTGCAGTCCTGGTCTGACAGTCATGTAGTTCTGGTATTGACTCGAGTCCTGCTTCTAATATATGTTTAATATGTTACATATGTATGATAGAATACATATTAAAAATTGCAATTAAATAAAATTGTTTACATTGTATGGCTAAAACAGAGTAACCAAATTTTAGCTAATCTCACTAATTGCCTAATATCCAAGCCTACCTAACTTTAAAACTAACCCTAACCCTAACCCTATGCATAACCCTTAACTGTAGCTGCAAACATAATAAGATTAGGCTTAGGCGAAATAGGAAGAAGCCACAAAATCAATTTTGCAAAATGAGCTCTTTGTATTTTATTCAAGATGTTTACTGCTAGCAGCTGAATGCTAAATACAGAAGCTGAGAGAGCTGGCTGCCATCGAATCTCACCAGCTTAAGACACAACTCAGCAGCTTCCGTGTACTGCTTGAACGCCTCATCCAAGTTATCCCGCTGGTCGTCATCCATCGCTTCCTCAATCAGAAAGCGAGCACGCTCCAAACCAAGCTGTGAACACAAGTACAGCTAACATCATTTGACTTCAGTAATAAACTACACGGTTAACACTGTCTGTCTCCGTACTTATGTTTCGGCCTACCTGATAATCACGGTGAAAAGTGAAAGAAACTGTGACATATTTTAGATAAAAAAAAAAATATACCATGCCTCATAGAAAAACTTCTTTCACCATGCAATCATTAATTACTTGTTCCGACAGTTACCGAATGATAAGTAGTAATCGAGTTGCTAACCAGGCTTTAATCAGTAAATAAAGGTTCCATATAAGGCTTAATCTATAAGATTTAACATCATACAATTTACATATTCAAACATAAATATGCAGCAAATGCAGCCTGTGTTAAAAATCTTTAAAATCACAAAAAAACACTAAAATTCACAACAAATGCCAAAGTTCTGTGCCTTCATAATTTTCATCTAGCCCTACAGATCTATGTTTAATGACACTCTTATGTTATGTATTGTACTCTGTAACAGAATCAACCTAGATTAACACCTCTTGAAACAATGGAAAAAAGCAATACTGGCAATATGTAATGCTCACAATGTTGAAGAAAAAATAAGCATAAGAACAAACTGTCACGTTTCAGTTTTTAATCGATAAATAAATATTAAATAAATTAATCGATAAATCGATTGATCAATTAATTAATCGAAACACATTTAAGTAGTGCCACATTTTGTAAACAAATAACAGATATACAAAATTTAATATTGTATATAATAAATAAATATTTCAGCATAACTCTGTTAAACAAAACCTGTTCAGATGTTTTTGAATCTGGAGAAAAACATTCACTACCAGCACCTACAACATTTCCAGTCAACTAATAATATAAGGTCTAATAAATAACAACTATTCAACTAAAAACAACCACAAAAAATAAAATAAACTGAACCTCACACTTCATACTTTATTCTCAAACTGAAAGTCAAACAACATTAGTAACACTAACATTTTGCAGTCATGTGTCTTGCGCAGTGGGGTAGATTAAATCAAGCACAATATCACAATTTAAAACCGCAGTCATATACTACACTGTAACTCAACCTTTACAAATTCAAACATGAGAAAGCAGACACTGTATGAAGTTCGTCAGCAGGTACACACCACATATACACATTTCCTGTGCACTACACAATAAATGACAAAAGTGAAGCTATTTATGTCAAGAAATGGAGAGCTCTAGCCTAACCCACAAGAACTGTCAAACAACGGTGATATCAGTATCGTCCTTTATCAGCCTCCATTTCTCTAGAATGATAATGGACAGTGCATCTCATGGTGTGCCTCCACAGTTTTCACTCATACACCTCACCAGACGGAGATAGCCAGGCCGAGTTAAATCAGTTACTGATGACTTAGAGATATGGTTGATTACTGCTGCTGCAACTGCTACAAATGTTAAACAGTATACATAAAAATGTGTACAAGTATGTCAGAGTTGTCACCTTGAAGTTGCTTTAATGCCTCTGCACGTCCGAGGTATTCGCTGATCTTGTCAGTAATGTTAGGCCAGATGCATCCTTCCTGCTGGGCACTCAACAAGGCCTGTGCAGCCTCCTGCAATACACGTATAACATCCAACAGTGAGTGCTAAATGAACTTATACACTTATGCACTCCAAACAGTTGGTTAACACATTTATGCCACGATGTCCAATGATCAGTCATTTTGTATGGTCATGCTCGACTGCACCCATCCGAATGTGTGGTGGACATGGGCCGAGTGCAAGCGTAGAATGGAGCAGTATAGCAATACTTACAACTTGACCTAATTGCCACTAACAAACCGATAGTATTCTGTCTAATAAATAGCGTGTATATGCACAGCAAAATCAATTAGCACCTACAGATCAAAAATTTACAACTGCATGTCTGAGAGGTCTGCACCACAGATCTCAATGTAAGCTTGGGCTTCCAGACTCGCCAACTAAGTGCTGTCAGGAATCCACAGCTTACACACTATATCAGATATCTTGACTATTTTGCAATTCTACAGCTCTTTCAACTATAACATCAATGATGGCAGACAAACCAAAAAAGGCCATGGTCTAGTAAGTAAGTAAGTAAGTAAGTAAATTCAATTTATAAAGCGCACAATGTCAGCGAGAAACTCACTGAATCTGAGGCGCTGAGGTAAGGAGTGAGGCGGGCCACTAAAGATGGCTAGACGTTGAAAAATAGAATGTTTTGAGTTTACGA
>Ga0056128_1002129_pt1 | contig 23130 bp, 17 predicted proteins | sample WorMetLIZISLAND2_FD_71113 | JGI IMG/M metagenome (GOLD analysis project Ga0056128, IMG submission 71113) | Marine gutless worms symbiont microbial communities from Max Planck institute for Marine Microbiology, Germany - Olavius geniculatus... ... | reverse complement strand
AAGAAAAAATAAAAAAAACATCATGCGTAAAACAGAAGTCCTTCCGAAAACTATCGTTTTCGGGCGGACTAATAATATAGGAAACGGTCTTTATGGCCCACTCTGTACAATCTCAGTTCATAATCTGATTGCTGAGAAAATGGCCAAAAAAACTTTAGGGAATATTTTTTGTTGTAGACCTACCCTGTACAGTCGGTCATTCTGTAACTAACAGCGTTTTGTCAGTTGAACCAACTGAAGACGACGTCATTCACCAACCGTTTTAAACAAGTTATCTCCGCCAAGGTGAACGTAGTGAACATTGGAGGAGATTAAGAGATTGGTCGTTTTGTCTGTGTATGTATGTGTGTGTCTGTGTACATGTTCTTTGAGGCGCCATATCTCCATAACGGTGCCAGATAGACGTATGGTCGCTATAGACAACCCATAGGAAGTCGACCACCGCGAGTCGAATGGTCACGTGACCGATAACGTCACGTGACCCGAAAAGTCAAGGTCGTTACCTTATTATCTTTAGCTGTAGTTGTAGGTGTAGTAATATTTGTATGGGTAGTAGTAGTTGTAGGTTTAGGTGTACATGCATTAGTAGTAGGCCTAGTAGTAGTAGTAATAGTAGTAGTAGTCGTCGTCGTCGTAATGTTTAAATTACCTCACTTGGTGGAGATATCCATTCTTACGAGCGCCTTCTAGTCTTGTATCTGTTGCAATGCAGTTTATTGGCAGTCGTCTGTTTAGTGCTTGCTATGCTGACGTGCTATAACAAGAAAGCCTAGCTGTCGCTAAGGAAGACGCGCGACAGCCTATACAGTTTGTTACAGTATTGACCTTTAAGATCATCCAAGGTAAATGATTTTCATGTTATTTGAAAGGGCGCATGCCACTACCTATTATTGATTATTAGTAACATTGACCGTAACTCTCATTGTATCCGAGATATGATCAATTTTTCGTTGAAAAAGCACATTTTTCTAACTCCCTCCATTCAAAATGTTCCCCTTGACTAGATTGCTAAAATTTTGCACGCCTAGGTTTAGGACACATGGCTAATTATCCGTGTGAAAAATCTTTCTTAGACTTAACTTTTAATCACAATACATCCGTTACGGTCAGACAGACAACAGACGACACATCGTGCCATAGACACTCTACGGCATAGCTATAGCGCGTCAAAAGTGAACGCTGCTTTGCCACTAGTAGACCTACAACGGTTACTAAAGGGAGAGACATATCATATCCGTGATTATTTTTCCCCGGACGGATTTTTCATGGGGAGACATTTTAATGTGACAACGCCATGCCAATACCACGCAGTAATAATAATGATCAAAACCGTCACTAACCACTACGTCTACTTGAGAACAAAACTTTCGCTTTTGACACTCGGTGCTCTTTTGTGGGCAGTGTCACCTTAAAAAAATTTCTCCCCCATGAAAAAGTCTGTCCGCGGAGAGAATCACGGATTTGATATGTCTGCCCCTTATTAAAATATCGCCGGCCCCATAAAAAATTTCATCATTATAGGATCGCCCCAGTAAAGTCTCTCCCGGCCGACAATTTACCGGTAAAAATCCGCCCCGCCCGGCGGTAAACTGTCGGCCGGGGGAGACTTTCTAGGGGCGATCCTATAATGGGACACCGGCAACGGCGAACCAGCCAAGTTATTATCCCCAGCGACAAATGGTGCCATGGTTTTGGTCACGAATCCGGTGTCGCGACACCGGCGTAACCGAATCACGGTTGTCGTGGGACTGTTTCAATTAGGCCTACGACACTATGGAGCGGACACGCGCCCACACCATAATACAGATTGAACTATTTGTTAGCGGTCGCCTACGTCCATAAGCAGAACGAACGAGTAGTGCTACGTGTAGTTTGTTAGTGGAGTCGAGTCGTTTCTGCACGTATGTAAATCATTATCAAACCACACACCCGCCCGCCCGTGCTACTGTTAGCGTCCGTCCCGCCCTGCCTATCGGTCGAATTAGCATTTTTTGCACCCAACACGTGCTGCTTGGGGCAAGCCATTTCGTCGTCGTGACGTTCATGGCAAAACAGTCAGTCGTTCCGCTGCGGTTGAGAAATCAGTCACGAGCTCATTCAATCCGAGATTTATTGAACATGGTCGTGGATGTCTAGCAGCGTGATAATTGCTGGTTCAAACTAATGAACATAATATTTCAGTCAAACATGTCGTCAACAGAACGGAATATGGCTGCACGATGTGATGTGACGACAGCGGTTCTCGACTGACTTCGCATAATGTGTAGCCTACAAGACGATAATCGCGAAATTTTTCGACACGATTTTGTCGTTGGCGGCGACTATCGAATGAATGGCTAAATGCGAAAGCGCTCAAGAAAAATCTCGGGTTTAACGCATTAATTAATAGACAAAAAACTCTAAAGAAAATGACTGAGCATAAGTAATGCGGATAAACAGAGTTGAAACAGTCCTGTTTGCCTAACTACTCCCGCAAAGGCAGTCAAAATTGGATACTGCGAACTTTTCGTCTAAACCAGTGGCGTGGTGGAGAGTTAGGGGGACAATTGCCCATCCTAAAATTTTGGCTGAAAACTTTAACTGTAAAAATTAAAAGGTAAAATAAAAATTTTGAGCATGCAATATCTCATCTGTCGGAAAATTGCAATTTTTCCCCGATATACTTTTTTGACCCATGACGCTGTTGCTGTAAACACAAAGCATGCATGGTGATCAATCATTGCGATTTAAAACAACCTATCATGAAATTCAATTCATTATAATGAGAGAAAACTAAACTGAAATCATTATTATCGAGCAGTGGTAAGCGCCAAATGAAAAAAAGTACAAAAAACGTGAGTTCGTAAATCTAACCCAATAAACGAGTTTTAACAATAACTATAATAAAAATGACGTGATGACTCGAATTTGCCGAAGCTAGCGCACAATAGCCTCGTATAAGCAGAGCAATAAAAAGCGATAACTGCAGCAAAAGTTTGGCGAAGTTTTATTAGACGAAAGTCGCAAATTGTCGATAATTTACGACGACTTTGATTTGATGCTGCAGCTCTTACGTGCTGTGACGTAACATTGCAGCCAGCTGCGGCTGTATCACGCCAGCATCACAGTGTCTGTAGGGCTGAAAGTAGGACCAACCCCCCTCCGGGGCATAAGCTCTGGTTGCTAAAACCATGTCTCACAGGCCTTAACACTGTAAAAACTGTTAGGGCTAAAGTTTGTATGAAAACTGATGTAGTAAACTAGCGCAGACATCTACTTACAATTTGAATGGAGGGGGAGTTCTATTATAGAGGGGTTGTGTCCTAAGAGGTTCCGTTCTACCCCGACGGCAGTGGGGGATTTCGTCCTAGGGATTATGTCCGGGGGGTTATGTCCGGACACCGGCCGGGTGATGGTTTTTATCTGGGAGAAAAGGGGTTTTTAAGTGGGTCCGGATTTTCTCAGATATTATGCCAAATAAAATATTATTTCGAAATATCGCTCTAAACTTTTGCACTTGTATAGTAATCTAACTATTATGTACAACGTGTTATAACAAAATTTTACACGCCTATTATCCATTCAGATTTATGCTAACCTGCAAAATTTTATTCAGTTATCTCCAACTTTGACAAAGTTATGCCGTATTAAGCGCGACCACCCACCGAATTTTTACATTTCACAACATTTCACAACAATGTTTCATAATAAGTGCTTGCGTCTGTTATCGTAAAATGGTTTATAGTTATCAGTGACTGCCAACTGGTTCGAATGTTCGTTTATCTCACCACTTCGACATGTGTGTGTGCGAACACGTCTGAAACCAGAACTCTAGCGCAGCATTTACAGACGTAATAGCCCGATGTTTCGGCGCGTTAATAAAATACGCGTGACATTATACGAGTGCTGCGACTCCACGCATTCTCTTGCGTGTAAATACAATAATTAGTGGTAAACATCAATCAAGAATTTCGAGGCTCGAGTCAGCCAGGTGGCGCCATGAACAAACGACGTTCTCGATTCTGATTCTTCTCTGCGAAACTCAACCGCTGAAAGTGAGACTGCATGGTAGCCTATATAGTGACTAGTTATAGAACGGTACGCGTATCTTCGAGGTTTTGAGGGGATATAACACAGTCTTATGGTGGATTTCTGAGAAAAGACTCTTTACATATATCGGCGATAGGTCGGGAGCGATATTTATCGTATTACCGGTATCGCTTCAAAGTCAATTATGATCTAAGTCCACTAATTCTGCTGTGAACATGCAAACAGTAAAAAACATCAACAGGTTAAATACATCTTCATCTAATAAAATACCAAACTGTTCACTATACAGCATGAAGGCGATGCATGCAGATGTCATTTTGCTGTTGTTAATTAATCTTATGCATTTTAACAGTACATAAAGTTTTTGCGATATTTGACCGGCAGCCGGGCATGTTTGACGGTGGCAAAATTTGACTGGTCATATAGTCTGTAGGCTATTTGACTTAAAAATTTAACCGGCTGGCCATATAGCCTGCCGGTCAAATATCCTGTGCCTGAAGTTTTTATCAGTGCGTTTATTTTATCGTTTTATTGCATTTAGAGGTATTTGAAATCATCAACAGTTTTTGACTTCGCGTTAATTAATATCGTAAATGAAAGATATTAAGGCAATTATCATAACGCTGGCGCATGGAAATAACTGCGTATAGAATGATTGTCGTCATCACGTTGTCTCGCACTTTGGTTTTGCCGCACTTTTAGATCATGTGCTGTATACTGTATATAGCTTCAGTAGGCCTTATAGAAGTTCACACTTCACAGATCGTATCATCATCAGCTGTCGTCATTGCAACAATAATCTGTCAGACACTGCATGCGTCATGAATGGATAGTGACAGACACACGAGATGCGATCAGTATAGGCCTAATTTTCACAGGCGCCAATACACCTTTTAGGCTCACAGCAATCTTCAATCATTTCGGCCTTTTTCTCATTTCTTCGTCTTGCCGATAAAGCCACAAATTTACGAGCACCGCACTTCATTTCTACAGTTATACCACGGGCATGTGAATTACGTACACTGCGAAGTCAGATGCAATCAAAGTTCGAGATATTGATTTATTATTTACTAATCCAAGAATTTAACGTTTAAGGGCGTCGTCGATAAAATGACATAAACTCAGTAATAACAGACTTTACTGTTGCATCTGTTCATTCATATTTCGGCAAAGCACGAGATTTATTCTAACGACCATAGACGAGACGGTCATTCATTCGCTGTCCGGACATAACCCCCCTCCCGGACACACCCCGGCGGAAGAGGAGGGGTTCTGTTTTTTTGGAGGGGGGGAGGTCGGTCTCACTTTCCATTCATTCACGTACTCATTCACGTTCTTGCATTTATACACTTACACGAATGAGTGAGTGACTTTCATATATACTCGGAAGACGAACTGAGTGAGAACTGATTGCCTCGAGCAGAACACAACGAACTATATCGACGTATTACGTTTCACTGCGTGAATAATAATAATAATAATAACAACGCATGTCTTCCGTTTACCGTTCACGTATAAGCAACCACAACCTACGCTCGTGATCCCCACGGGTTATACTCCTGCACAGAACAGACAGAGTTAACGCCATCAACGCTATAATCACGTAGCCGATGCAACATTTATAATCTCATCACTTGATACCCCAAATCCATACTAATCCCAAATTTGGTGTTTTAAAACAAATCTAAAATACTCAAACATAATTTGTAGCCTATCGTCAATGTTTAACTGTTTAATGGATGGACTGATGTGTTTAGTGGTATATGGGGACTGACTGCAGCATATAGAAAATCGCAACTGCACGCGTTCAGTGTTACAGGCCGAGTTCAGTTTCACGCTTGAAATGAAAGTTTCGCGCTGCATAGTTTTGGCAGGTGCTCCAAAACACGTGAACAGTGCACTCGAGGACTGTTTGTTAGTTAGAGCTTCGTCATGTCAGCCGGAGTAAGAGTCAGGAAGAAACTCGCGCACCGGCCAGGAAGCAGTCGCCGTCAGAGTATACATCATTGAAACGATGAATGGCTAATTGCTGCCGACAACTCTCGCTGCTGTCGCTGCCGTGGTAGCGTCGCCACGTCGTAATTGCCGAGCATACAGCAGGCAGGCGACGGTGTAGCTGACGCGAGCATCGCACCGACGCTGAAGAAATGACGAGCGTGCCTGCACGTCTGGCTGCGGTCTCGTCGTGTGCCAGCGACCAATGGTCGTCCGACATCCGTCTGACTGACACCCGCAGGCTCGCTGCTGCTGCTGCACCGGCCGCCGCAGCGACGATCAAGATAAGAACGTCGCCAGCACCGCACGCTGCGCACTGCAGGATTTCCGATCGCTCTTATCGATTTCCGCGTCAATATATTCTTCGCTCGGTAGTATCGTTCGTCGTTCTGCTGACTGCTGATCACTTCAGAGACTGCTGTCGAATTACTCATTGCGAGGCGTAGCCTATAAGCGACATTTCGCAACATTGTTCCGTATAGTTCGCCATCGGTCTTTTTCTGCGCTCTTCAGTCGCTCGAGTTGGTTTGACGACGCCGGAAGAATTAGCGTCCTTCGACTGAAGCGTTGTAGACACAAGACGAAGCCTGGTAAGACGCTACTGCGTTCATTTACTGCGAGTCTCGTTGTACAGCGATTAGTGATGTGATCTGTACTCGATTCATCATCGGTTTTGTCGATCGGATGATAAGCAGTAGGCCTCCAAGCACGCGTTTGTCGAACGTCTGGCAAGCTGACTTCAATTATTAACTTATTATCGTCCGTTTCAAAGACGTACTAAAAGTTTATTGTGCGTAATTTATTTTTGAAAAGGCAGCACTTTTTGGGGAAATTCATTTGACAATTTATCCTTTTCTTTGATGCTAAATTCTTATTTACTGTCATTCGGAAACAATAGTAGGGGAAAGGCGGAAGTCTATTCCATGCACCCATGACCCATGAAAACAGGACTCCAAAGGAACTAAATGACGACTCCGGATTTGAGGACCCCGACTAAATTACTCCTATTATATAATATTGTTTTAGAAAAATATATAGGATATTCATAAATGAACTAAATGCTGTCTGTATTTAATTCACTCTCTCAAGACTGAGAAGATTGCGAAGAATAATTAAAAAGTAAGTAGTTGGATAAGATAAGTATATATTAAGTGAGGTCAAGTTTCGCTAAGACAGTTTACTAAAACGTATAGGCCCTAACATAGATTCACGTTTGCTGATAGAAAAAAATTTGTTCTTGACTAGTGTCTTAGACCAAACTTTTGTCTTAGGGGAGACTGGTCTTTTCAGCAAAAATTTATCGCATTCATTGTACTGCATGAACAATCTGAAAGGGCGCAGCTTGCTGCCAAGGTTCTAGTTCATGTGTCCAGTAGTGTGATCAATTGCGCACCAAACAATTAAACGTTGGTCGATCAATCTGAAATTTTGGAAATTGACAGCATAATTAATGTCCATTACGGCTATCCAATAAACAGTTATGGAACGGTACATGCACGTCATTGAATTCATACGCTCACTATTATGACTAATTTGACTAAACCTACTCTAGACGGCCGTGTTAACAGCAAAATTCATCAGTCACTTATGTGAAGTTACTGAAACGCAGTTGCAAACATGCAGTTTATTTATTTATATTCAAAACGTGCAATGCACGTCTCAAAAATGTAGCAGATTAACTGTTAAAACACAGCAACTGGTTCAATCAATTAATCAATCAGAACCAAAGTATGAGAGCAATTTAATTAAAATGCAAATACAAAAAAACACAAATGCAAATCATTTGAACACAGATGAGAAATGAAACATTCATTCAGCAATAATGCATTATGCAAACACTTGCATTAGGCCTAGTCAGTCAATAACGATAAACCAGTCAATAGCCTTCAAGAAATACCTGCAAATCATGACTGCAAATTTGAGACAGCAATGTATAAAAGAACAAATAATGACTAAAAAATTATCAAATGTCATAGTTAAAAAGTACCATTGAAGATTTTTAAAAAACGCAACTGTAGAGCAAAATTTTTGTCACACCAGTAGCAAATGACACCGATTATAGCACATAATAAACAAACAATAGAGCACCTCAATCCTTAAATGGAAAAATTACACAACATGTGAACGATGAATGCAAGTAGTAAAATTCGGTATCAAAAATGTCATATATGCAGTAAAGAAACCAGAAATAAACAACTAAGTGGCACCAAAATATATCACAGGTTTAGGTGAATGGCTGCATAATATGCCAGAACTAGAACAACATTTATTCTATTTTCGGCACTTTCCTATTGGTGTTCAATGATGACCATGCGTCTATCTTGCACGCATACGGAGATATGGGGCTTCAGAGATTTTGGGGTTACGAGTTTGACCTTTTGGGGTCACGTGACGTCATCGGTCACGTGATCATTGGACTCGGCATATGTGGTTTCCTATTGGTGGTCCATTGTAACCATGCATCTATCTTGCACCGTTACGGAGATATGAGGTTCCAAAGATATGGGGGTCACGACCTTGATTTTTTTGGGTCACGTGACGTCATCGGTCACGTGACCATTCGACTCGGCATATGTGGTTTCTTATTGGTGGTCCATTGGAACCATGCGTCTATCTTTTACCGTTACGGAGATATAAAGCTTCAAAGTTGCATTTGCCCATGTTAAAGGCCAAAAGTTCATTGCGCATGCTCCGTGTCACGTGACCTGTAGGCAGGGGGTCCAAAATCACCACATATTTGGAATTCCAAGTCCATATTGCCTATTCACTATACAACTTTTATGGGCCTACAATGACGATTAAGGGCCGTTTATAGGTGGAATTTTTATACAGGAGCGTTTTTGGCCGAAAATTTTTGTCCGTTTTTGGGCCAAATTTTCGACTTTCGGGGGATCTTTCAGGGGTTAGATATTAACTTCAAATTTCGGTTCCCGAAAAGGTTTGATCCTTGCGTGAGGCCGCGTTGTCCGAGCCATCGCGCGTGAAAATCCGCCGTTCGGTCTGACCTGTAGGTCGGTCAACAAAAAAGGTATTTATATCGGAGAAAAATTTTCGTTATATTTCATCCATTTGCCGAGAAGCCCCCAATTGACGGATTTGCACGAAATTTTGCACAGGGGGTCGTCTCGCAGACTTAATCACCTGTTTCAAATTTTGTGTCGATCGGTTGAGGGGTTTCGGATCTGCGCGGGGTGGAATTTTGCAATTCTCCATTTACTTAGCCGGTCGCCATTAACACATGGCTGCGCTACCGCGCGCCTGTGATTTAGGCTAACTAAATAATGACGTGCTGATGTCATTTCTAATTATTCATTTGACTCAACAGCATAAATAAACGAAAAATGAAGAGTAACAACGACAGACAAAGAAATATTGTAGAGACAAAGCATATAAATATTCAATTTAATTAGGAGGTGCGACAGCATAATATCCATGGATATATCCACAGGATGGCTAAAGTCTAATATCCACTCATTGATATATCCATGACTATATCCATGGATATCCATATACACGGCAAGTTTGTAGATTACTGTACAGTAATTACAAATAATAGATTTGTCCACTTTGGATAAACTTTTCACATGTTTATTTATTTTATATTGTGAATATATTATTTTAAAAACTAGAAAATTTTTTCACACTTAGCATGAAGCCCCTGAGCATACGTGAGCCCCACCCCCCTCCGGCCGGGGAATACGGGAAGCCCTTTCGCCGGCTCTGGGCTCGTGCTATCCGATGGTGTCATTTAAATTTCTCACCTGCCGACCCTTGTTGCCATGGCAACAAATTTTGGGACAAAATTGACTACAACTCGGCCCCCGTGTAAGATAATTGCGCCCTGTTTGCACCTACTCCCCCCTTATACGCAGCTGCTATAGGCTATAGCGTGGCAATGGGACAGATACCTCGTTTCACAGAACGTATTTCTAGTTACATAGTCATTTTATCTTTAATGTCTTCTCGATGCAGTTATTTCTTATAAAGTTCATAGTTATCTTTTAACATCTTTAAACCTGCAAAAACGCCTAGTATCATGCGCAAAGTCATTGGAGATAGTGAGGGTTAGCTTCTATCAGACTTTGTGCTAAAACAGTTCTTTTAACTTTTTATTCTAAAGAATTAAAATTCGACTAGAAACGTTTCTGAAACTAATGCGACGCAGAAAAAATTGACTACGACGACGATGCTGTACACAAATTTTTGCGCCGCGTCAGTAATCGTTTGTGCCTTTGTGGATTAGGCCTAGCTGCTACTTGAGCTAACCTTGCATTCTTGTGTGATGTGCCGGCTTACGCTTGTGAGTTAACGGAGGGCGTTTCAAGAGTTAAGTTGATTCGAGACTCAAATTGTAAGCCTAAGCCCAAGCGAAGTTGATTATTTGATTTTATTTGAATTTTGCGGTATGCAAAATATGGAAAAGCTCTAAGGGTGTAATTTGCGGAACGCTTCGAAGATAAAAATCCGCAAAATACACTTTTTCAAATTTCCGCATTTCGCATTCCGCAAAGTACACCTTCCCGCACAGTAGGCGTAAGAAATTTCAGCATTGCATTACACATAAAGTTCTGCGTTTTTGTTAAAACAATTGTTGAGTAATTAAAGCAAGAACGTTTCTTTCGACCAAAAAGTGACTGTTTATTTTTCTCTTGCACTTTGTTTTGAAATTTGACGATGTTGTTTGACGTCAAAAAACGACGCAAGTCCTAATGTTTTATTGTAGTAGATGAAAGTTAATTGCCGTAGAAAGCCAGCAATTTATGATAATTTATCGCGACTGGGACCATTAGGCCTAGTTACCACACTGATAGAACGTACGTTGTATCTGCGATCGTTGTATTGAACAGATGAGCGAAAGCATAAGCGATGCCTTCGTGCGTCTGACGTCTGTCTATAATTAGTGAAGATTAATGGACTGACGGTGGGCATTAAGATACACCTAGTTAACGCCTGCGTGCCGTCGAGTCGACAGGCCAATTAACGTAAGCTACTGTGAGTACGGAACAGGCGACACCAGGACAGTGTACAAAGTTACAACCACTTACATTTAGGAAAGTTACCTGTTGGTCAACTATTTTACATGATTCGTCAATTCCTTTGCCACAGTTGGTTGTAACAGAAGTAATGGAAATAGGCTTTGTGTGTGAAATTTTTACTCGTCTTATGCATAGTGCATCAAGTGTTGAAATATCTGCCTGTAAGAAAGGATGATGGTAAAAAGCGGATCTGCGGATTTCGCAACAATGTTAAAGCTAGGGTTAGGGATAGGGTTAAGTTTAGGTTGAAATTAGAGTTAGAGATTAGGGTTGGGAATAAGGGTTAGGTTAAGAGACGGTTAAAATACTAGATTACAGCTTAATTACAGCGTTACCTGTTACGACATCCGCAGATCCGCACATCCGCAATCCGCTTTTTACCCGTAGCCTAAAAAGAGTGCGATTGATGGCGATATCCTAAACTCATCAGATGGCATTGAAGTGAGAAAAGTGCACAAAAATTTAGATTCGCCCAACGTAGTTTGCAATAGGCGCAGCCTGCATCTTAGCTCTGTGGACGTTCACGTTAGATGAGAATCTAGGTGACTGTAGGTGAATACAGCTTGATAGTTGAAGAAATGTATGTGATACTTATAACGGTGTTTTTCTTTGTGATCGTTGAGCAGATATTCTTCGGAGACGGGATGGACGTAAAATGTCATGGAGCAGGCGGTGGAGCTGATCTGATGGAGCCGATGCCGCAGTCTGCCGGCATGGAGCCGTGGTACCGGGTGGGCTACGGCGCCGATCCTGTGTCGTCCCGATGGCACGGCGCCGACACGAGACATCCTCTGGAGCGCTACTGCTCTGCCGCGGCTGCTGCTGCTGCTGCCGCCGCCGCTGCCGCCAGGTACGGCGGGTGTGACACAACCCCAGTGCCAGCGCCAGCAGGTGTGATGAATTCGGTCACGGTCGACTGCATTCAGCGCTACCGATCTACTTCCAACTACGTCAACTACCGACCGTCACCCTTCATGGACGTCAGCGGTCTGTTTATGCTGCCTCTTCTTTGCACATCCTGGCGTTGTAAATGCATTTTAATATGGCCTGTTCTATTATAACAGTAGATGATGTAGGCGATGTCCCAGCTTTAGCAAAGTGATGTTAAGTATGCAACGAGACTTCCTTCGCGATGTTTTGGTTGGACTAGTCGAATGTTGTTGTCAAACGTCACTGTAAGTCCTTAAGGAAAGGAACTCAGCTTTTGTCGTTAAGTTTAAGGCCCTCAAGGTCAGTGACTGAATATTATAACAACAATAACGGATGTCTAAACGCACTGACTATTTGACCTGCAACCGGACAAATAGCCTGTAAGAAATCTGACCGGTCAAAACAAAAAATCGCAGTCGCCCTGGTGACTGGCTAAAATTCGTGTGAATATTATGCTGTGGGGTTTAGGGCTTAAGGTTAGGGTTAGGATTAGCTTTTTGAAAAGATTTATGTGACAATAATGAACACTAAACGTTAGCATACAATATGGGTGGTAAATTCGAGGCTCATGCAATCCATAATAGCGAAACTGCTTGCCAGGCTTAAGATACCCGTTGGCCAACTGGCTATCCGTGATCCCGTAGCGCTTTCATTTAGTAAACATGCATCCAAAGCAACCAACGATTTAATCTTTTTCTGATTTTATGCAATTTTTGAATTTCATAACTTTTAAATATGCTCATTGATTTTTCTGATTTGCGTCAATTGAAACTGAAAGTTGATATATTTGAGAGACAGGTAAAACAGCCGATTTTACCATGTGTATTGCGGTTTTGAATTGTTTACGCATTTATTTCGCATTATCGTGCGCGAATCTCTGGAAAACAGAGCCTTGCAATGACAGGAGAGGTCGTTAGGATGCTGGCGGCGAGACGTTTACCATCCGGATGCGGTGCTATTCTAACGACATGGTGACGTTTACAAGACGAAATGTTACTTACAATCTTGTCGCGCGCGCAACTCAATTAACCAGCGCAGCGGTCATCGCGGATATACTATAACTAGCTCTTGTCTGCCTGCGTCCGTTTCGTGTTTACTTCGACTAACCGCGTATACATGTCGTCTTAATCCCGCCCCCATTAACGGATCGTGTTTTTCTTGAGCGGTCGCGCTGCGTGCGGCGTCGAGTCCAAGCACGTGTCTCGAGGGACGCGCTATCAGGCGTCCTTCGTGCTGTTCCAGACACCTTCGATGAGTCGATTTGTGTCTGCCGCTTGGCGACAGGAAACCAGGTGCCGTCTTGACGCGCGCGCGTTTACTTACACTGACTGTCAGAGCGAGCATTAATTGTCGTCAATCTTACCGTTACGTCATGTCTACTAATTGGAGAGATAGGCCTGTTGTCTGCGTCTGTGAAAACTGTCTACTAGGAGTTGAGTCCATTTCTGTTCAACTTTTTACATCGTAGCTACTAGTCAGTATTAGTACAACTTAAAAGTTACATCGTAACGTATAGTTATGCTAGGTGATGATAAAAGGATAGTAAAACTGTAGAAGCTCTTGGAGAGCACAAACTATTTTTAATGCTGAATCCGGTTCAGACTTCAGAATATCATCCTTTTTGACACTTTAAAAGGCTATTTCAAAATTTTTCGTTTGCTTTTTCCCAATTTTTATGCTACAACAGCGCATAGGAAACTTTTCCGCATCTGAGCTATAAAACTGCATTGTGCGCTATATGCCGCACTGCTAGAGTGGGTAAGCGTGTACGCAGTACGAGCTTATACCACTCCAGACAGTGCGATATCGTACTTAAATCACGCTTGGATCCCGTCGTTTGAATTATGACGTACTTTTTTTGACTGCAGCCGAAAATTGCGAAAACAGTGCTGAAGCGCAAGGTGAGTATGGTTTCAGTAGGGTTCCTTCCGTATTGTAATAACGCTGCGTGGATGGCGTTTTTGCGTTTGTTTGAGCGCAGACATGCACGCCGCGTGCGTTGGTCGGGCGTCGTCGTGTTACCCGGGCTGGCCGCAGAATTCGACGGTGGTCGATCGCAGCACCGGCATGCATGCGTTTGACTTCCAGTCGTCATGCAACGGTCAGTCGACTTCAAACGGTCTGCATCGGTCTGCACTGACGCTGTCGCACGGCCGTCCAGCCGCTGACCACGCCGTACAGTCGTACGTCGACGGCGAATTCCATCTGCCCATTCCAGCGCCGATGACAAATGGACCAGCCATCAGCGACGTCAAGGTAAAACCATCATAGCATATTGTGTATGGGCTATATGTACGTGCCGTATTTATGTCAATCAGGGGCGTCTATCCCCCTGGGACACACTACGCCAGCCGCCTCCACCAGACCCAACCTTCCTTTCATAGTTTTCTGAAAACTATGGGTGTGTATTTTGTTAGAGGCCGATATTTTAGATGTACCTTTGAAGATGCAAAGAGGAAATTTTTTTCATCATTTAATGCAGTTTATAGCAAAATTGGCCTTTTCGCCTCCGAGGAGGAGGTTGTAAATCTGTTAGACACAAAATGTATAGCTCCAATGCTGTATAGAATCGAGGCGTGCCCGGTTACATCGCGTCACAAACATTCACTGGACTTCATAGTTACACGTGTTTTTATGAAGATACTCTGTACTAAGAGTAATGACATTGTGCTGGAGTGTCAGAATTTCTTTGGCTTTCTGCCTGTTAGCCAACGTATCGCTATTCGTACTTCGCGTTTTCTCGAACGTTTCATTTGTTCTGAAAATTTATTGTGCAATGTTTTCAAGCGACGAGCACTTTGTCACAAAAATGTTATCAATCTCAGGTAGTAGAAAATAGGCTCATGCTTGTTGTGAAATGGACATTTATTATCTATCGTTATTAGTTATGTTTCTTTCATGGCTGTCATTTGACGAATAAAGGTGTGTATGTAATATTGTTCTTAAAATTTGACGCGCGCAGGTAAACATGACGTCATCCGGGGAGGAATCTTTCTGTTCATCATCCGACGATCAAGCGCCGCCGTCAACCACCAATAATGCTTCCACCCCGTCGTGTAGCTTCCTGGCACCGCTGCCGCCGTTGCCTCCGTCCTGTCACTCCAGATGTCCGCCTTCGGTCGTCAACGGACAGTCCTTCAGTCCGCTGTCGACGTTCGCTGCTTACCCGTTCCCGGTGATTCCTCCAGCGTCGACGCCCGGCCTCGTGCCGCCTGCCTCTCCCGGAGCATACAGGTTCGCGCTGGGTGGTCAGTCGCGTGGACGACTTCAGCGGCAAAACGCCATCAAGTCCTCGTCGTCGTCGTCGTCTAAGCTGGCGTCTCCGTCGCGCACACGATCTCACGCCGGTTTGTAAGCTTACACACATGTTAATAGCTTACAACTTTGCATCAGACTAGTAAATGTAAATGTGCGGTACTTGCTATAGTGCTTCTTACACAAGTCTAGTGACCGGAAGCGCTTTACAATCTCTGAGAAGTGGCAGTTGATTGGCATGAGCTAATAATACCGCAGCGCACTACGCGGCCACCCATTGCCCGCGTTAACGAACAACTGGACCCGCGGTTTGCAGCTAGCAGACATGCCACCCCCAATTAGTAGTAAGGTGTCGTTTTTCGATTAATACTTTTGTTCTTCAGTTTGTTGCTTGGTACAATGGAGTAGCGTACATATATTATTAGCGGTTAATATTTGCGATTTATTAGTTCATCTGTAAGCGCTATTATGTGGTAAAGAGGAACTTCAAAACTTGCGAATAAAACGACATAAAAATGTATTGAGTAAATTAACATCACGGGATTTATTGAGCAGCTTAGTAATGACCGAATAAACCATAGACTGGCTTTTATGCGCGAAAACAGCTAGACTGCTGTAGCGCGTCTTAGCCATCGCAATTCTGTCCGTCCGTCCGTCACACGGGTGGATCAGTCGAAAACGGTGCAAGCGAAGATCACTAAATTTTCACCGTCTGGAAGTCTCTAGTGTCAGGAACCATAGAACTTTTTTCATAAATTCAGAGGCAGTCACCCCGAACGAGGACGCTAAATGAGAGGGGTGGGTGGGAAAAATTTGCGGTTTTTAGTCATTAAGTCGCTGTATCTCAATAACGATGCGAGATATGGTCTAAGTTACTATTAATCACTAATAAAAAGTCGTACACTGGCTTTCCATTGCTACCGAATTCAATGACCTTGGATGACCTAGAACGCAAAAATAGGGTTTTATGTGGATTTTTTACCGATTTCGGGATGCGAGACACATTTCAAGAGCGAATTGCGCCGAAATCAATTGAGACAGACATGGAGAAACTGCGTATGAAATTTTTAGCATTGAACGTAGATTTCGATGGTCTATACGTCTCGATAGGCTCAAGGAAACCTGCACACGCGGGCATCAAAAAGCGGTACCCCCGTAAAAGTCGTTATTTTTCCGCTTGTTGGCCAGTCTTGTGAAAACGGTTGCAGATAGGCATGGGCATGCTGACTATCACAACAAGCACTAGTGACAAGCTTTTCGACGACGAAATGGTAGAGATAAATAATTTGACAGTTTACGAACAGGAACTGCTATAGGCTTTCGCGCGTTTCGTAAGCATTATCTCAAATTTCTTGTTTGGCTACCTAGTAGTGCCCTGACTGTATGCATAAATTTTAATTGATTCACCCATCATGTGCTAACAACTTGTAATAATTCTTCGTGCAGTGCTGTTTCCGAGCAAGCCCGTGTTATGCATTTTGTATCATGTTACTTGCTGACGGCGAGTGATTTGTTAGAATAGAAATGTAACTTTCCAGAAACTGTCGCGTCACTCTTGTGCATTTGATATTAGCGTTTGTTAGGAAAAGTCGCCATTCTATTGTTGAATGTCTCTATACGTTAGTCATTGCTGCAGAGCTATATAAGGCTGTATTATGTGAATGAGTATGCAGTATGCTATTTAATTTTGCTTAACTATGCACGTGCGCATGCGTTGCGACCAGCGGAACACGAGGGCGTAATTTAACATAAATTACTTGCAGTTTTAGCTCTCTGGGGCTTAAAAGCTTATTTATCTCGACTCGCAAGCTAAAAAAATGTAGGCGGATTAAAAAAACTTGGCAATTTTCCGACCGAATTCTGAGACACAATTGCAAGTCTTTGACAGGGTCTTCAAAATTTTAATTTTGCCTTTAATTTTTCCAAAATGGAAAGATTTTAGTCCCAAATTGTTCATTTTTGTACGACAAGATTATTATTTTCCAACAATTTTTCGACAGCCCAACTTTCCCTCCGCCGGCTACACGCCACTGCGCCCCATGGCTCACAACGGTTAAAGAGATAAAACAGTTTTGCTAAATTTCGATTTTCACAAACATTTTTGTCACTTTACTAGTAACCGCAGTCTTGCGGTGCCTTTGCAAAGACGCTGCCGCTGTTGCTGCTGCAGCTGACATGGGTCGCGAGTGCGTCAACTGCGGTGCCACTTCGACGCCTCTGTGGAGACGTGATGGCGCCGGCCAGTATCTCTGCAACGCGTGCGGACTCTATCAGAAGATGAACGGGCAGAGTCGACCTCTCATCAAGCCAAAACGACGCCTCGTACGTCCCGCCACTGTGTCTAGTCGACTTTGTCGGGAATGATAGAAGTAAACGAACTAATCAGTGAGAGGAATTTAGCAAATTACACTACACTATTGGCGTGGCTTGGCGTAGCGGTAACGCGTTTCATTCGATCAACGAAGTTACTGTACGCTGGGCCGGGGTAGTACTTAGATGGGTGACTGTCTGCAGGCAGGTAAACCATCTCGGTATGTAACCAGCCACCTAGGTCAACTCAGCCTTCCATCCCTCCAGGGTAGGTGAATCGAGTACCAGCCTATCTAGCTGGGGTTAAGGCGGACCGCGTTTACCTGTGTCGGGTGGCAGGTAACACTGTGTGATCCTATACGGCGGGTGACGCTCCGTAGCTCTGAGATGGATTTTCTGTAAAGAGCTGTAGCATTTAACCGTTACATGCGTTGTGTGTTCAGTGATGATTTTGTGCTTCTTTAGATTGTCAGTATGAGGCTATTTAATTCCTTTCTAGTCTATTTAGACCTAACACTTATAAATAATTTATAATAATTAATTACTAAACAATATCAATATCAACGTTATTGTCAATTAATATTCCTCTGACTGTTTGAGATGCTCCGATTCTCAGTTGTCTAGACTACTGTGCTCAGATACAATTTTTTGTTGCGTTTGTTTCAATGTGCATAGTAATTCTGATAGAATTTTGCGCATTTTAGTTGGTGGGTGATTACTATTGCTGGAGTCCTGAGTCTATGCGACTTGATTGACCGTTAAGACATGACGTAAGAAATTTGTACTTAAAAAAGTAAAGCTATTGCGCTTGTTACATGAGACAGATTCGTTACCAGAAACGCTTTACCATCTCGGAAGTGGCAGCTGATCGGCATGAGCTAATGATACCGCAGCGCACTATGCGGCCATCCATTGCCCACGTCAGCGAACAATTAAACGCAGCGGTTTGCCGACATACCACCACCCTATTCAGCCACACTAAGCTTTCACTCCATCCCGCTGAGGGTAGGAGACTGAGTTGACCTGAGTGGATGGATGCTATGTTCTCGTTGCAGACGACGGCTCGGCGAGCAGGTACAACGTGCGCCAACTGTAAGACCAACGTCACTACGTTGTGGCGACGCAACCAGCAGGGAGACGCCGTCTGCAACGCATGCGGACTTTACTTCAAAATGCATCACGTAAGACATCGTTTCTGTTTTACATCTGGATACTAAAGAGTTTGAGAACAGTATCACTTGTATTAATATTTATCATTATTACACATCTCATTGCTTTTATACTTAATGCTTCTGTGCCGCTGGTTTTATTGACGCGCTACAGCTATGCTGTTTAGCGCCTCTTGTGGCACGATTGTTGACTGTCGTCTGTCGTCCGTCTGTCACGGATGTATTGTGGCTAAATGTTGGGCCATAGGGAAAAACTTTTTGCACAATTAATTAGCCCTGTGTCAATTCTCTCTGCGTACAAAATTTGGGAGATGCAATGCAAAAGAAACATTTTCAAATTTGGGGTTGAATGGAGAGGGGTAGAAAAATGTGCGTTTTCAACGGAAAACTGATCATATCTCGGAAACGGTGAGAGATATGGCCAATGTTGCTATTGATCACTAATAGCAAAATCCCATACGCCTTCGTATGAGATGAAAATCATCGACCTTGGATGACCTTGAAGGTCAGTACTACAACTGAACTGCATTGGCTGTAACGCGTCTTCAATAGCGACAGCTGGGCTTTCTGGTCTTGTTTTGGAAGGGGAGTGCTCCACGAAAGTTTACTTTCAGGGACGCGTTCGGACCTTCAGTAACAGTTGGAAGATCGAAAGTATTTGAATTACTGTTAAATCTGCAGGCCTATGTATAATTTGGTTCTGTGATAGTCAGCGAATGAAGTCAGACGCACAAATTCACGACATGAAACGTGGATCGTGGAATCATAGTACACTGAAGAAGTAGCCTAACTTAGCAGTGTAATGCAGTTCGTTCTAAGAAACAACAAACACCGGACGGGCGCTTTGTTTCTCGCTCTGTCTATGTTGCTGTTATTAATCGAATCACGCGGAAGAAATGGATCGATCTAACATGCTGTTATCGACCAATCTCCATCCCTCGCTGTGACGGCCAGTGGCCTGCCTGTCCAGTCCGTCCGTCCGTCTGCCTATAGCACAGAGCGACGCGGCGCCTCGCCAGCAGTGCGGGGCGGCGCTGATCTGCCTCAATTTCGCGTGCAATTCTTGTTTAATTGCCGATCGAAAGATCGCGATTAGGCGCCGCTTTGCGGCCGTAATGCGAACTAAAAGCGGGCATGCAACGGGCCACTCCGCCCCGAACTCTCCTGGCTGTCTGTCTGTCTCCATTCGTTCTTCCCAACTGTCCGGTCGGTCGGTCCCACACGCATGGACGGAGAAAGCTCTCGTTTCGTCCTCTCTGAATCTGTAGCCTGCCGACTGCACGCTGGATTTCCCGACGGTGCCATCCACGACGTCATGACGCTGGGATGTGAAGGTGGGACGTTTGGTATCGAACGCGTGAGGTCAACAGTGAGACGCTTTGGTACTTAGCGTGAAGTCTGCAGCGGTTAAGATTAGAAAACTAACATGAGAATTATACACAGCTTTTATTCACCGAATATTTGTAGTGCAAAGAATAAGAATAAGACAAAAATGATAACAGTTGTTTGTGAAACACAGTTTTAGACGCATCAGAACAAACATTAACATTAGCTCAAGCTTTGATAAGGGACAGAAGAAGTACAGGAGTCGTTATAATTTCTCTGATAATTAGTTTCTTTGTGCCGTACGGTACCTCAGTTTGTGACATGGTAATCTGTCGATAGCGAATCGTGGTCCACTTCGTTGAGCTCTTTTTGATATCTGTTAGGCTATTTGCCTCGTTTCCCAATCTGTGCCCTGGTTGAGCCGTCCATGCACAGGAGATTGCAAGCTGTTTTGCTGACAACATACTCTATCGTTTAAAATCAGTTTTTTCGGTTTTTAATTTTTGTTATTTTTATATAATTTTTTTCCAAAATATGTGTGAGGTGCAGCTTGCGGTTTTGTCTTTTATTCCCGCGCAAGAACGGTCGCTGTTTTAGCGTCAGAAGCAAACTACCACAGTGCCTTCCGGGCGTCGTCTAATAGTTGGACATGCGAGAGATGCGTGTAATTGTTGGCTGCAATTGAGCGGCTGGCGAAGGCGTTACTTTGCTTAACGGTTGACGACGCATCGGCCAGATCACGTACGACCCGGCCTGCTTGGAGGAGGATTTCATGCGATTCGACCTGCGTCTCTTGCATGTGAGACCTGCAGCATGATGCTGTCGTTTAGTCACGCTCGACCAGCGCTGACTTCAATCGCGTCGACACTTTTTAGAAATGCAGCAGCAACAGCATCGTCTCAGCGACTGTTTTACGCCTGCGTCCAGCCCGTTTGATTTGCTTATGGCCCACGGGCGTGCTCAGTTCCACTTTCGTAGATGTCGCTACGAATAACTGGAGCATTACTTCCCCGAACTTCGCAGACCACTTACCGAAACAAGTGAAAATACGTTCTGTTATAGGGGGGGGGTTGGAAAAGGGAAAATTATGTTTGGCTAAACTGATCGTCAGAAACTCGAATCTATGCAGTGCACCAACCAGCGTCACTTCCCCAAATTTCTGCTAATTGTGCCATAAAGCGCCACAAACGACTCGTTCTGTGCATGCGTTTTACCCTTGCAAAGGCGTCATTTTACTGTCTGGACTTTTTGTGTGATCGTATCACAGACGTTACTAAATTTGTGATTATGCCTTACACGGTTTCATGACAATGCCACTTTTGGCTATGAGATAATTTTTTTAATATTTTTAGCGTGTTATTCTAACCGTTCAGTATCTGTGTACGTGACAAAAATTGTGTGTTTCGTAAGTAATTTAATTAAACAGGCAACTCTGATAAGCTTATTCTATAATTGGTCGTGTGTTTATTGCATTTCTACTAATAGTACTGGTCAGCGCGTGTGAGCCTGCAGTGGCAGTGTGTACGTGGTTAAAGGTGAGTCGACCAATCACGATGAAAAAGGAAGGAATCCAGACGAGAAATCGTAAGTCGTCGTCGACTCACAAGTCTGGAGCGGCGAGCAAGTCGGCCGGCTGCGGCGACGACGACGCGACACCGGTGCCCTGGTCCCTACCTCAGCAGTCTGGCGCCTCGCTGCCTTCGACGTCCAGATCGCTGCCGCATCAGTTCAAAACATTCGCCTCCTCAACGTCTTCCGACGTTCACCGGCCGTCGCTGTCTGCTAATTACTGCTTCGAGCCGATGACGTCACTCAATGGCGGCATCCAGTACGCCAGCGATGACACAGCTGCAGCCTTGTACCCGGGCGCCTACGCGCATGCGCAGCAGGTGCCCGCCGATTACGCCGGGTCCTGCATTGCGCCGTTTGGTGGCGCCACCAACGCGGCCAGCTTCTCGGTAGCCGCAGCTGCCGCCGCCGGCTATTGTCTCTAGAGTCGGACGGCGTCTTACTTAGGTCCTATCTACGCCAGATCAGCGTGTTTCTGCCAGACAGACAGAGAGACAGACAGAAGGACAGTCTCTCAGTTCTGCGGCTTAGCCTCTGCAACTTCTGTTCTGTTGATGTTCGTAACGATGTGTCGTCTGCTATATTGACGTACAGGGGCGTCTACCCCCCTTGGACACTTGGAGGCAAGCCCCCACGCCGCCTCGCCTCGAATGCTAACCCCCTCTTTCAACGTCTACTCGTCTCGAACCCCTCCCACGTCAAGCTTATTCAAGTGCTGCATTGCCCCTAATGACGGAGGACGGCATTTTTACTTATGGGGCCAGCAGAAAATTTTCTAAGGGGGAGAGGCTAAGGTGTCGAATGAAGTGGTAATGGGGGTATTTCACCCAGTGGCAGATCCAGAAATGCCAAATAGGGGGCGGAAGGGTAAGGGGTGGGATCAGAAATTTTTTTAAAATTTTAGGCAAACATAATGCATTTTCGTGCAAAAATTTTCTCTTGTGTTAAGATGCATTCGGTCAATAGGGGGCGGCCGCCCCCGCCTCCGCCCCCCTTGAATCCGCCATTAATTTCTCTAACCAGCCTGTTAAGGAATCTAGGGAACGTAAGATCCGCAGTGGGGTCCGGGGCGGAGCCCTGGCTGAAAATGAATTTGGTGCATTTATAGCCTCGCAAAAGACTCCTGGTCAAGTACAGGAGGAACGATGACTGCCCTCCTGAAATTCTAGAAGTTGCCTGTGGCGTATTTAAGGGGGGCACGGTGCGGCGCGAAGGGGGGGGGCACGGTGCAATCCCCCCCCTTTGGCCCGACCATGAAAATTTTTTACAAGCGACTTTATGAAAAGGTGTATTTTTTGCCATTTTCCAGCAAGAATTGCAAATTTCAACAACGTTTGATGGTCTTTTTTCATACCGATACAATATGCGATTAAAATCGCCATGTGAGATTGCATCTGATATGATGCCGGCGTCGCCGAACGCTTTTGAAAATTAGCTGCAAGCCGTATAGGCCCATAATATTTCGCGGCGGCCGGGTTTAGTGTCCATGGGTGAGTGACACGGCACTATAT
>Ga0056128_1002127_pt1 | contig 23147 bp, 12 predicted proteins | sample WorMetLIZISLAND2_FD_71113 | JGI IMG/M metagenome (GOLD analysis project Ga0056128, IMG submission 71113) | Marine gutless worms symbiont microbial communities from Max Planck institute for Marine Microbiology, Germany - Olavius geniculatus... ... | reverse complement strand
GACTAAGTGTTATAATGTGGTTGTAATTTTAAGTGCATTTTGTTCTGTTATTAAGCGTCATGAACTATTACCGATCGCTATTTGAAGCAATATGACTCGTATTCGCCAGGTGGCGCCACTATTGCACATAATTAATTTCAATAACTTATATTTTCGTGTTGAGAATGAAACGACCTTGATTTGTGCAAAAAATCGTGTTGATCTAAGCAGTATTTCTGAAGTTAGAAGCTATATATCAGAGTGGCCTCGTTTTTTTGGGCCACCCTGTATATAGGCCTACTACAGCATTTCCGCTATCTTGACATTTTCAAGACAAAATGCGGGGGCATGCGTCCCCTGACTGCGAACAAGGGGAAAGTGTCTTCATGTTTCCAAAGCAGTTCTATACGTTAACTGTATAGAACGTAAACGCGAGACGTCAAAGTTATTAGATTGCGGTCTTTTCAGCCAGCAGGCTAGTCTAGTCTATACGTTGCATTTGACGGTTCACTCGCAAAAAGCTTTCATCGTGGGCAGATAATTAGCGGGCTGCGTGCATGTTAAATGCTTGAGGCCATTATCAAGTCGATGACAAGTTGGTGTCCTCGTGTGACTTAACTGCATGGCCTTAACCCTTGCGCACTGTTAGGTTCATTCTCATGTACTTTGGCCTTGCTCCGTGAGCTAAAGTTTAAGTTAAGAAATAGCCAACACTGCAAAGATACAGCCAGTTACAGACAGTGGTGACAATTCCATTGACAACGTCATTGTATCTGCCACTTGATAAAAGTTAAGCTGGTGAATGACTGTGACTGCGCTAAAACATACAGTTCGAGTTCGGGTAACTTAATCAGGCTAAAACTGATGACTCTGCTAGATGATTAACTAACGTTCGCAAAATACTGACTACTCAGCTATTTGTGAACGTAACACATGACACATGCTCACATTAGGTGTGCTTACAGCTTTTACATATTCAGTTATCACTTCCCATGCACAGTTTGTACTTAACTACTTATTGTGCATTGTGAGTTGTAAGACATATTTTCCAGTCTATCAGCTGCAGCTCTCTTTAACACTGTTTGCACAGCGCATTTGCAGTGTGCTATATAAATGTCTTTAATAATATAATAATAATAACAGGGGGCGAAGTAAGAAAAAATAAGTGCCTGTACAGTAGCTTTGCCTTCTTTCCCTTCCTCCCCTTAAGCTAGCGCTATTTTGGCCACCAATCGATGCAAACATCAGCGACCAGTTGCCTAAATCTCACAAAGTGGCCTGCAAAGCATACCGGCATGACTTTTTCCAGAAAAGAAGCGTCGGTATGCTTTCTAGGCGGCCAAGGAAGTGCTGCTATGCCATACCAGTCCATACTATCCCACTTCGACCCCTGAATAATAATAATATCAACTATAGCAGTTACGATGTTAAATAAGAATAGCATACTGCTACTTAGCCACTCTTCTCATCTTCATACAATCAAAAAACACCAACAATATCATTTTACACGAGCAACTCAAAAGAATATTTGGAAAAATAAAACTGGTAACATCAAAAATTAACCAGCAACTTTTCAGATTTCCAAAAATTATCAGTAACAGACACATTTTAAATGATTTTCAAACAGAAATGACAAAGAAACAACAACACTGTTTAAAACAGCAAAAATCGCATAAATCATAAATGTACAGTACTGTCCCCACGTTTTAGTACCACATTTGAAAATGTTCATTTTCAACAGTACATCTATTAAGGCTATTGCAGAAGTCTTTTACACAATGACAAATGTCACTATTTTAAAAACCAAAAACACAGAAAGCATAATTACTTAATAACTATGCAGTGAATAACTATGACAAACAGAACTGTGGGATCTGAAAGATTACAATTTTTTTTTATGTTTCAGTCAGCAGAAAAAGTCGAAGTAGGCAAAGGACCGAACACGCATTCAGCTGTCACATTGCCTATCACAACAAAGTCGTGACAAACTAAACAGTACAATGGCTGGCAGTCATTTAAAGACGCCCGTGTGCAGCATGGCACCGAGACACTGTACAATGTTGGATGTCATCAATCCGCTCACGTGCTCCTCCAGATGGCGCTTCGGGTCCTATACGACACACATCCCAGTCTAGCATTCATTCTCTCACGCCTACAACTGCTGACAAAAATGGCTTGGTAGTGTAACGATAGAACATTGTTGGACTTGTGATCTTAAGGTCGTGAGTTCAACTCCCAATCAGGATGTAATCATATGGTTACTGCTCAGACAGGTCACTGTCTACAGACGGGTAAACCACCTTGGTATATAGATAACACCAAGGTCAACTCAGCCTTCCATCCCTCCTGGGTAGATAAATCATATACCAGCCTGTCTGGCTGGAGTATCTTCACCTGCGTCGGGTGGCAAGTAACACTATGTGATCCTATACGGCAGGTGACACTCTGTAGCTTTGAGATGGGTGTCTGTAAAAAACCATACCCTTTAAACTTATAAAAAATTTTAAATAAATGTACAGAACGCATTGGCTACCAGCCAACCAATGGAAGCAGCCTGGATCAACAGACTCTAGAAGTATCTGCAGTGGCTTCTATCCCTATACCTGGTGAGCGCAGCTTGCGCCCAGTGAAAAATAGGGCAGGGGAGGAAGTTTTGATAAGGTTGTAAATCAAACTTTCCCATCTATTTTTCACTGGCCAAACTACACCTTTAACAAAACTTCCCCCTTCTATTTTTTACTTCCCCCTATTTTTCACTGGGTAAACTATACCCTTAACAAAACTTAGCCCCCTATTTTTTAATTCCCCCATTTTTCCATTTCCCCCAACCAAACTTCCTGCCCTAAATTTTACTCCCCCTATTTTTCAACTTACATCCTTAACAAAACTCTCCCTAGAGGGGAAAAAACCTAAAATGGAAGGGAAAACTTGAGTCAGAAATTGGGGGGACATGAGCCCAAAACTGAAGAGGGAAGTTGAGCCCGATTTTCATTCCAGATTTGGGGGATAGAAGCCACTGGGTATCTGCACGCTTCACCGAGTGCTTGCCATTTGAAAAAGGGGCGATTGTAAAATTGATCATGCTGTGCAGGGCAGGCAGGATAAGTGATCCATTATGAGCGACAGGACTTAAATATCACTGTACATGTTAAGACTCAGGCCCACCTGTCATGTTTATTTTGTAGTAACAAAGCAGCAATGCTACCAATGAAATTCTAGAACTTAACAAAGGTATGAACAAAACAAAATATTGTAAGAAACAAGTAACACATACTTTCAAAAAATTCAACAGTAATCGCTAGCAAGAAGTTTTGAACTTCTTGAGAATTTTTTTGTCACGACTGAGACAAAACCAAGTCTTTTTCAAGACAAAGCTTTATTTTTTGTCCTCAAAGGCCAAGACTTAAGTCTTAAGGACTACATCGTTGGTCACGTTATGTTAAATTACTAAGAACTGTATACGGTGATTAGAAACTTGACAGCAGACTCTGCACCTGCTTTCCAACGTTCTTGATGGCAAGTTGTTCTGGAGTCATCTTCTCTTCTTCTTCCAGAGACTGTACACCAACAAACACCTTATTATGTACCTGGGCTAACAACAACGTTTCAAACAAGACCCCGGTACACAAATGCTGATCTAGTCCAGGACTGCGACACAATGAATGCAAAAGAAAACTGTCCCACAGCAATCATTATACAGGGCGATCCAAAAAAAACGTGACACTTGACTTTTGTCCATATCTTCGCCAATTATTAACTGATTTTCAAAATTATTTTAGTGGCACACTCTGCGAACAATTTGCAATAATGTGATTATTATATATTCCACCACACCATAAATATGTCTTTACACTACCTTGCGAAACATACGTTAAATATGAATATATAACGATAATAACAAACATTTAAGAAAATGGAGAAAAAAACACTTTGGACCAACACTGCGGTGAATGATCTGTATGACACCAGACTGTCTGAGTCTAACACAGTCTAGTGTCATACAGATCATTCATCGTAATGTTGGTCTGAGGTGTTTTTTCATTTACCCAAATGTTTGTTATTATTGTTATTTTTTCTTACATTTATATTTCACAAGGTAGTGTAGAGATGCATTTATAGTAAGGTGGGACATATATGTGGAAGAATTTTGAAAATCGGCAGGTAATTGGTGAAGATATGGATAAAAGTCAAGTGTCGCGTTTTTTTGTGCACCACAGTTATATACATCTAAACATGACTTTAAACATCACCAAATAAAATTCCAGCGAAGCACGTGAGTGTATAAATCAACTGCTTTTATTAGTCTGTATACATCACTTTGTAAGCACGTTGCAGCAGGACGATTTCGTTATAAAGTAATTGCTCGATTTATCATCTGCCAGCAGCAAACTGGTGACAAAAAATGATGAAATTAAACAAAACGATTAACATGCCTTGTTATAATTCTTTGCTAGTTCAAGCATGTCCTTGATGGTGGTTTCATTGCCGCAATTGTGAGTCTGGTATTCATCCAGCTTCAGACCATCAATCCAACTTTTCTTGTGCAAGTTCAACAACATCTGCACCAATATCATATCATCCACAAACCAACTAGTTTAAGACAGAGGTCTGGTCTAGTGGGTAACACACCGTATCTGATCAATGAAGTTGCCCTACGCCTTGTCCTAAGCCGAGTCCAGCTTGTGCTTGGTGACTGTCTCTTCAGTACATATTATATGACCAACTCAGCCTTCCAACTCTCCAGGGTAAGTAAATTGAGCACCAGCCTGCTACACTATAGTTACGGCAGGGCACGTTCACCTGTGTCAGGTGCCAGGTAACACTGTGTAATTCCATATGGCAGGTGATGCTCCTTAGCTCTGAGATGAGTTTAGTATGAACAACCATACACACCCTTTAACCCTTTAATTTACAACAACAACAACTACTACTACTACTGCTACTGACTGGCCCCTTTTCCAGTGTTGCTCTTAAATTATATCATATTCCCAGATAAAAACAGTTTGCCACATGCCATTCCAAACATCTAATCAAGAGTACTGATCCATATATAAATATGTGTGTAATTACACATTCAGTTCACGACATATAAACTATGAAAATCACCTTCTGTTCCAACTCATTCTTTCGATAGTTGATGCCGATTGAGTAATAATGCCGGTTGAGGCCGTGTATTAAAGCCTGTAAAACACACAAAAATTTCAGTCAACATTAAAAATATTAACTTTCTTTGATCTTTTCTACTGTGTTAAGAACTTCAAAAACATTTACACAGACATACTGTAGGCAAAACTACATCAACAGTGTCAGTAAAACAGTTAGTGCAGATATCGAAGCACTGATATAATTATCTCCAATCTCTACATAAATTAGGCTCATGCAAGAATAGTTAACTTAATGATGACTCAGATAAAATAACCCAACATCATACATCAAGTTTACTACTAAACTAATTTTCCGAATTACTATACATTAATTGCAAACTAACTGAGCAAAAGAAAGCGGAGTGGTTAACAGTCAAATATAGCAGTGACAATACAATCACATACAATTTATACCAGAGTCACTCGTTCCTCTATCTTCATTTGTTATCACATCACACAGCCAAAATGTCTGCATTTTGCTACAGTTTTTCACATCAAATAAAAAAAATTTTCTTGAAAAATTGCATCTGTCATCTCATAGCCAATTTGCAAGATTCGACATCATCAGATTTTAACCTTCCACAACCGAAACTGATGTTACAAGGCAAACATAATAAAATTCACTCATTGATTCATCACGTATGTCAAGAAGAACTGTCAAAACCAACGCTAGTAAAGAAGCAAGAATGCAGTTCACCTGAATCGATGGCTTATTGAGATGTCCGAGGTTAGAAGTGGCTTGACGTGGTTCCTGGCCTAACACCATCATGTTGGGGTTGATGAGCCGGAATGCATCGATTACTACCTAATAGACCAGTAAAAGCAATCTTTATTATCATGGTCTGAATCACCTGTAATGCATAACATGTTCACTATGTCTAACTGTACTTCCTAGGTAAAAATAGCTACTAACTAACAAAAGCTACATAAGTTACAAAACCTACACAGAAATCGAAATTCTCAGAAAATGCTGTAAAATTCAGCAACTACAACTGGCAGATATTCACTCAATTCTTTCACTAATAATCATTTCAGTGCACCGATGAGCGTAAAAGGGCATATGACATGTTAAACTACTGTTCCGAAAATATTCAAAGTTCACTCACTTCTGGGTAAAAAAACATAAACCTCTAAACTAAAAGACATCCATTAACAGCTCTATCATCGTTTACATACAGTGAAATAATTTAATTAGACTAAAAACTCACTTTGCCTTTGACGCTTTGTATCGGGTCGACAACAACGGCAACGGCTCGTTCAGACAAAGCCTCAAAGCTCTGCTGAGTATTTATGTCAACACCAGACAACCAGCATCCGAAGCCCGGATGAGAGTGATACCAGCCAACGACCATCTCAGGTCTACAACATTTCACCACTAGCAGAGGTAACGACTACCATCTTTTCAAACAGTTAACTTAACAAAAATTAACAATTAATTAATCATTAATTCTGATCAAAATTATAATAGATAACTGCACCAGAGAAAGCACATTTTGTTTGGTAAGTATAAGGTATTTGGCTAACGGCTCTCACAAATGCTCTGAGACACAATCAATTAAATATTCACTTTTAATATCCAGTGTAGTAAGCGGACAGACAAAAATGTTCATGTTCTCTAATCAGACTCTGATACATTCTTAAACTGTAAAAGCCACAAGAGTATTACAAGAACACAAATGCTAACTTATCATGGAAATGAATAGTTCACTGAATAAAAAGACAAATGTTTCTAGATATTTGAGACTTTTCAGTAAATAATGAATCTAGTTAAAGTTAAAACTTTGCAGTTATTATTCTTACATATGTAAAAAATTCAGTACATAACGTGTTTAGTACATACTACACCAAATTACTAATAGCATCAAAAACTAAAATGTGAACCTACAGACACATCGTACAGCATAAAACAAGTTGTAAAACAACAAAAAACAGGCACCTGCCAGTCTGCTTCAGCATATCCAGCATTTTGGCTTGAAACACAGGATCAACCGCTTCAACACTGACTCCCTACACACATTATTACAACTGACACCTACAACTTCAACCTGCTACTAATCTGTTGTTGTTGTTCCTGTTGTTGTAGCCCAAAGCTCCCCTCCTTTCATCAGTTGTCGTCGAGTTTGAGAAAATCAGCCATCGCATCTGGATCATCCCATAGGTCTTGAGTTGCTAGATAGCTACATCTCTTATACTGAGTATATCAACAAGTCAAATGCAGATTGCAGAATCATTCGAGATCTAACCTATGGCTAATACATAACACATCCATGTATTCCTCGCATGCAACTGCAACGATGCATGGAACTGTAAATTTCTATCTCCCTAATTTTCACTGTATGCCATCCAACTTCAGCTGTAAAATATCCTGCAATAATTCATCACAATGCAACAGTCTCTCAGGCACATCCACCAGCACTAACAGCCCTTAAGTCAGACGACAACATAAATATAACATGCATTAATTATTATTGCATTAATAACTATACAAATAAGCAAATAAACAGAAAAAACGAAAGGCAGCAGACCGTGCCGGACTGCGGCATTGCGAACACATCGATAACACGAACGGTGTAGTCGTCAACAAATTCTCCCAGCATCAGACCCATAACTTCCATTGGCACGCCGGCACGGCCATGCTTTAACATCTGCATACATTGCACATGAATAAATTAGCATACTGAGTAACTGCTTTGAAAACCGATAATTGCTAAAATTTTACTTCATTTCAATCCATCAAGACAATATTAAAGTATTCTATATGTGACCCATTGCAAACAGGCAGAAATTATTAAATCAATCAGTGGCTAGCTGTTACGGCCTGCAATTTGCGCACCCTGTATTCTGCTGCACTGTATTACAAATCTGTTTGTGGGGTGTTGAATCCTGTGACAGTTGAATGTGCACCCTCTCTTGTTAACTTCCATTTATAGCTGCTCTCACTTGCTGTATATGTTGTTTGTTCACAGCTTATTTAAACTGACAGCTGGCCAGTGAGTTTTCTGTTTCTCTGGCAACATTCGGAGTAAATTGTCCATAACTGACTAAATTCTTTTGTGTTTATCTCAAAAAATAAATGATGGTGACGATGTTGATGATGATAAGTTATTACAACAACTTGACTGACAGTCCATATTGACCACAACTCCAGCAATGCGCAACCAGCATAACAAAAAAACCTTTCTTTTCTTAACTACACTAGATATGCAAAATGTATCTGCAACAACTTACACCATTTAGATAAATCACAGCCAGCTAACAGAAGTTACAATTTACAGTTAATACAAAGAATAATATATCACCTAAACAAGCACTTGATAACAATTAGTCAATATGCAGTAAAACGTATAATATTCTTAATTAATATAATTCAAATTTGCTGTCTACAAACCTTTAGTAAAGCTAACGATGATATATAAACTTGCTCAGCTGTATCAACTGCTGCAGCATCTCCTGAAGGTGGCTGTCAAGCAAAATAAACATTAACTTGAGTTTGAAGTTGCAGAAATTAGATGATTAATAAACCAGTTAATAGTATCTAAAAACTGTTTAATTAATTTTTCGAATGAAGTAAGACTGAAACAAAATTTTGGAATTCTTAACATCAGTTAATCTTTGGAGACTGATTGGTTAAAAAATTACTAATCACTAACCGCACTACTTAATTCAAACATCACCCACTAAACTAAACATTCGGTTTTGTGAATTGAAATATTTTTCTTTATAGAACTAGCATAAGAACTTGAAACAATTTATTTCTTCAAGACTCTGTGACCATATACGAGGGTCGTTCGATAAATAAGTTACAAAACACCGTCATTTTGTTAGTTTTCCAAATATTAAAAATCTGAAATATATGCTTTGTGGGGAATTTAATTCTGAGTAGCAGCTGTGAGTTTCATGATGATGACGTCACTGTGACGTCATTTATAAACACTAAATATGGCGATATTGACTCTGAAATCCTCCTATAACGAATACTGTGCTGTTATTGTATTTTTGTGGGCCAAAAAAATAAATGCAAATTAAATTCACTCTGAAATGCATCCAGTATATGGCGACAAGTGCTGGATGGGCAGAAATTTGTATCATACACCGAGGTGCAATCAGTCGTTCTTCAGTGGCATGGACATCAGTTCTTTGCATATGGCATTCAGAAGTTTGCTGACAGATAGGAAATATCTCTAAGTGAACTCTGATGATATGTTAAAAAATGAAACATTGGTCTTTTAACATTTAAAGAGATGGCGTACAAACTTGTTAATTTTATCCATTTTTGTTTTTCTTATGCTGTTTATCACTTGCGAGTTATGTTAAGATTACTAGTGGAAAAAATACACGTGTAGACTGTATTCTGTGAGCATAATTGTGACGTCATCATCCAAACAAATTTTACATGTGTTCAGAAAAAAATCCCCTACAAAACGTATGTTTCGGATTTTTTGATTTGGAAAACTAATAGAATGATGCCGTTTTGTAACTTATTTATCAAACAACCCTCGTACAACGATAACAATGGTTTTAAATAGGTTTCTCCATGCATGGCAACCATAGGTATCTACCTGCATGCCACCAAGTCCACCTTGGCCCAGTCCTCTCATCAGCTGCTCCATTGTTCAAAGAGGCTACAAGAACCACATACATGTATGACAACCGGTAAAGAAAAAAGCATATCATACAGTAAATAAGAATGTGTTCAAACAGACACAAGGTGGCACCTTGCCATACTAGGTACAATTGCGATTATCCAATCCATATTGAATTCACAGCTGTGCATCTCCCGGGAAATTAGGTAAGCAGTTAAATTCACTGACGTCATCAGGGTCAGGCTAGCAGGCTAGCACTAGGCTAGCACTGGCCGGCGGTTGCCGCTGGCTACTGGCAGACGGCGACACAAGATGGTGGTCGTTTTAGCTAGTGTCACATCGTTGATTAAAAGTCATTTCTTTCTTACAGACGCCGTACACTGTCTTTTTAGTACCAAACAGCCTGGCCCTCGTCAATGAACAGGTTTGAATGCTTTTTTGCCAGATATGTGGGGGCCAATTGAAATGGTGATAGGCGAACGCTTTTTCAACACAGCGTTTCTAAGCTGCAATCTACGAATGCAGCTTATAACTAGGCTAGGTGGCACCCCAAAGTCACATGTGCTGCCCATATTATGCTAAAAATATCATCTCCTTGAAATCAGTTACTTTTCTTATTATTTTCACGTACTACATCAAGGGCCCGTGGCTCAATTTCTGCGATGACTTGACAAGTTAAGAACATGTGCAAAACACGCGACACAAAAACACTAGAAATCAACAAAACTAAAAAAGTCCAAAATATGCTACGACTGATCAAAGAATAAGCACATATATTAATTGTAAGATAGTAAAAAAACAAAAAAAAAGAAGAAATTTATTATTGTTTACTTCCACAGTGTTTACTTCAATCTCAAAACCGGAAGTACCCAAAACCGTAGAATATATATTACAGTGATGGGCAATTTTTTGTACAAAAACTCGTTGCAAAAAAAGACGTCAAGATTTTTTCTTTTTTTTGCTAACTAATTATTTAAAAATAAATTTTATTTTGTATTTTTTCTGCATATGAGTTTGCACAAAGTAATACAAATAATTAGGCAAATGAATTGTTTTGCAAAAGTTTTGTTCAGTAGCAACATTTATTGCGGGTCTGTCGTTGCTAATGAAAACAGAATTTCATTCAGGGAACTGTTGTTCGATTCCAGTTTCAATAATGGATAACAGAGGTTGTAAGAAATACACGATTTTAATAAGCAGTTTTTGTGTGTAATTTTTATTATCTGAAATGTTGTTAATATGACTGACAGAATGTCATGTATGACAGTTGTGTTTTTATCACATCAAACCATGCTGCTTTCTCTGCGTCTAGTACAGGTTACCGAAATTGTGAAGTATTTTTAATCGCTTTTTAGTCATTTCCTGTAATAGTTAGATATGTATTTAGCAAGTTCAGTTGTAATGCTTTTGTCGTACTTGTCTGAGAAAATGTTGCGCTAGGGTGAATAATACGGGAACCAAAAAAACGATCCACCGTTATCTGCAGTCGCTCAAAAAAAAAAGTTCCACTTAACTTACACGTTTGCATGCCATTCAGTGCACATTTTTATGTATTGTTGACACAGTTCACTTTGTCATTATATTTTGGGTTAGTTTAATTACTAATATGCTATTTACATGGTGTTTCATGGTGTTTTTTTCATAATTTACTCAAATTATGAGCAATTTACATGGAAGTTTTACCAGTTGTAGCTGAAGAAATACTAATTCGAAATATTTGAACAAAATATGACAGTTGATTAAATATTTTTTGCTAGTCATGATGTAACGCTGACGTCATAATGTGTCAGGTACAAACTTGCTAGTCTCAACTGGTGCTGTCAGTTGCTACTCTGCTTCGATGGTGAACTTAATCTGGTTTGCTAATGAAAAATGCTTATCGTATCATCAGTGAGCAACATGGAAACATGAAATCGGGCATCTTTTGGTGCACTGTCTTGCTCGAACATTTGAAATTCCAACTATCCCCACAGAAATTCGATCGTTTTGCACGTTTTTTTGGCTGCTGTAAAACTTCAAATATTTGACACCAACGAACCAGATTTTTCACCATTGAAGCATGGTAGCAACTGGCAGCACCAATTGGGATTAGCCGTGACACATTATAATGTCAGCGTTACATCACGACTAGCAAAGAATATTTAATCAACCGCCATGTTTTGTTAAAACATTTTGAATTAATATTTATTCAGTTACAAATGGTAAAAATTTCATGCAAATTGCTCATCATTTGAGTGAATTATGAAAAAAACAAAAGGGGTCTTTTTTTATGAAACACCGTGTAGTATATATATGTGCTTGTTTCCGCGAACTTACTCGTCGCAGCCATTTACCTATGGCTCAAAGAAATTTACGGGATCAGTGACCTATGCACAGTTATGCACAACTGCTATCAAAATTAGTACCTTTACCACATAGTCTGGGGAGAGGGCAGCGGAAAATTTTAAAATGTGATAAATTATTTCACTAAAACATGTGTGATTCAGAAAGTGCACTTCAGTAATAAATTATTCAAATCTGCATAGCCCTAATGCAGTGAACTACTTTATTGCACACAAGATATCATTGCGCTTTGCTACAATGAATGATGGCAGATTTTAACAATTTTCGATCTAAAACTTCACTCATTGAGTCGTTGTATGACAAATTCGATTAAAAAACAAGCGGTGTATGTTTCTTGCAGGTTTGTTCATCACTGTCCCATATTCTGTCAGTTATTTAGCGTTTACAATCACTGCAAAAGCTGATCGCAAACCACCCATCCACGCTAAAAGGCCGTTCCCATATTCTTCACCCGTCTCGAATGTTGTATATAGTTATTGCAATCCCAGGATTGAGAATTCAATTCCGTTTCCAGGATTGAAAAAATTTGTAATCCCGGGATCCCAGGATCCCATTTCGGGATTAGACTTACAGATTGGTCATTATATTGGTACGCCTAATAGACTATTTTGTGCATGATGGAATGTATTAGCCCCCTATGGAAGGTAGGAGCTTATATCCAGACTGTAGGATCGAATCACTGTAACTTTCAAATTACAGTGCACAGCAAGAAATATGCCTAACGTGCATGAAATGTTTTATTTGTTAGAAAGCTTGTATCGTTCGAAAAAGTGCAATTTTACCAAATTTCTGTAATCTCAAAATTTTGGAATTGGGATGAATCCCAGGATTCGGGATTCCAACATTGCGATCCCTAGTTGTATATAATTTTAATGAGTTTCATCTTAATCTTTACAATTTTAGCCTTAGCAACTTTGAGAGTTCTTAAGCTTTCAAATGACAGTTATGTTAACTTACTCACCTTTTGTTGTCTTTTCTTATTAAATTTAAGATGACTGATGTGCATTTTATCATGTGGTGTTAATATGCCAACAAGTGATTATAATTTGCATCTGGGAAGCTGTTGTTTTTTTACCTGCCACTGTATTCGCCTCTGAACCAATGTGATTCTCAAAAGTGGTTTGTGGTTGCAGTTATATAGCGTGAAATTGTACTTTGTGGCTGTGTCATTTACCAACAGATGGTGGTAATTTGATTGCTTGTCACTTCTGTGAAAGGTCGTTCAACGCTAATGCCATTGTATGTCATTATTTCTTGCACTTGTTGTTACTATTTATTGTATTTTGAAGTCGAACGAAAAGACTAATTGTCATGAACAGTAACTGCATGTGAACTAAAGTTAAATTGTTTTCATATTAGTGAGAACTAGATAATTATTATGTTTATGCTATATGTGATCAATTCTTAAAGAAATGTCTTAGCGTGTAAGTGCTCAGCTTGGGATGACTTGGTGGTGGCTCAGAGATCGAAAGGTCCATGGTTCAATTCCAAGTGCATACCAAGTAACAACTCTGGGCAAGTTGTTCACCTGCCTGTGTAGGTGCAAGTGTCTAGTGGTTGGTGTCGACTCCGACTCGTAACTTTCAGGTTGCGGTTTGATTCTCGCTGCTGGTCATTTGCAAGCAACCTTCAGCAAGTTGCTAACTTACATGTACTGTGTGTTCAGGCCAACTCAGGCTTCTACCCTCTGTGGGATGGGAAATGAGTAGTAGTTTACAGGCTACGGGGCGAAGGCTTAGTGTGACTGATTAGGGCAGTGGTATGTCTGTTAGCTGCAAACTGTGGGTCCTATTGTTTGCTTAGGCGGGCGATAAATGGCCGCATACTGCGCTGTGGTATCATTAGCTCATGCCAATCAGCTGCCACTTCCAAGATTGTAAAGCATTTCTGGTCTTGTGTAAGAAGCGCTATAGCAGGTGCTGGACTTTACCTTTACCTTTACTTTTCAGCACAGCCTGTAGCCCTGCAGTTGTGCAAAAATTACTCAAATTATTTGATTACTTTATAAGGAGCAGTGCACAATGCGCATCTTTAGGGATGTTGTTATTAAATTTATTGGCATTCATTGTTTTTTTTGTAAATTCATTATAAAGCAGATGCACAACTTTGATTTAATATCTGTTCTACAAAGATGAATGTATGCAGGTTCGCCATGAGCCGATATGTCAGAAGACTCAGCAGAAGCAACGTAAAGTGTTTGATTCGTCAAAACAGCGCGCCGAAGGCACCGATGTTGCTACAGTCAAGAAGCGTGGTGGCCCGCCTGCCCAGCAGAATAGAGTCAGTACCTTTGTCATGTGCTTCGTCTTTTTAGAGTAAACTTTGCTTTCTTACGTGGTAGTTTTTATGTGTAAGTAATGTAATGTTTCCAGGGCTTTAAAAATTAACGACTAATTGATCGATTAACTGTTTAAAAAATTTTTCACTGAAGAATTTTTCAATGGATTAAAATTTGATTAAGATTTGGGACTTTTAGTAGTCGAAAACGACTGATGATCGATGTTTATAATCTAATTTTTTTGCCACATAGGACATGTCATCAACATTTTTGGTTGTATGGTGTTAGTTTAATATAACAGTCTGCAAGGCCTGTAGAAAGCAGGTTATTGTCCCACTTGTGCTTATACAGGAGTATGGCTTCATTGTCTTAGCTTTATTCCGACACTGGAATAGTCCAATAGTAGAGTCGTAGACTTGCGTCTGAATGTTTGCAGTGTGACGCTCAGCTGGTTTCGGCATTTGCAAACAGCCTTGAGCTAGTTATTAGCCTGTTGTATACTTATGCAGTTTACTCAGCTTCCTACCCCCACTGGAATGGGAAATCACTAGCAGCTAGCTTACGGGCTGCAGGGCGAAATCTTAGTGTGGCTGACTGGGGCTGTGTTTCATTTACCGGTTGCATCATGGATCCCGTTAGAGTGGCAAAGATGGCCACATCCAATATTTTAAAGCACTTCTGGTTTTGAGTCTAGCTTGTATAAGCAGCAATATAGCAAATAACAAGATCTTTGTTTTATATTTTTGCCATGTATCATTTATGACAGAAGATAAGTGGCAGAAGGTAGTTATCATTGTGTGTGTGTGTGGCTTGTTGTTTGTTTCACGCACGTCAATGTCTAGGTTGGAGGAAAAGTGGTAAGCATGCGTTGTCTGTGTATTTATTTCTTGGCTTTGATTGTAGCACAACTTCTAACTGAAAGTCTTAGCATTATTCTGCTTCCTGCTGCCTTTGCGTGTTTTTCTCATTGTGTAATATATTTTATCATTTCTGTGTTTTGTCCTAAATGTTTACTGTATTTACAGTGTACAATAATACTCCTTAATGGCACCATTGTGTGAAATAGCTGATGTTAATCTTTTTATTAGGTACATTTAAGCAGTGCAGTTACACATTTTTGTGCAGTATATAAATTTTTGAAAATTTTACTCTATTATTTCAAGATATAGTAGAGAGCAGTGCATTAAATTCATGGCATTAAATTTAATCATTTTAGATGCTGAATAAATGAGAGTGTTTAAAGTGGCAGTCTGGACCACCGAATAACTTTACTGATAGATTTCCCAGTTTTGTTAAGACTTTCAGTATGCTTGGCACCGCTCGCATGAGCAGTGTGAGTTTTAGCTACTGCGAATGTTAATCAGTGTCTGTTGTAACGCGCAACCGCAATAAGTCGGACGGTGAGTCAGAATTGGTGAGCTCCAGTTCATGCGTTGTATTGTAAACTGGCATCACAAGGCAGTCGTGTACATTGCTTCCACGCAGCAAAGAATCACACGTCGGTCAAATCACTGGTCATTCGCTGGAATCACGAGAACTTCGATGGTCATCAAGTCACGTCAGTCACAACGGTGTCGTCACGGGATAGACTTTGTGTTACCTTGGAGCTGGACATTTGCCGTGGCATTGTTACAGCATTCGCCATTAGGCTTCCAGAACTGTTAGGCACCGTGACAAATCAGCACCACTGTTCGCATACCGGACGTTTTGGCACAATGCTATGACATCAGTGTGTGGTGCCCTTGCACAATAAGTTGTCTGGATGAACAGTTGTTTTGTATGAAGGCCCAAACATTGTTCGAGTGCCCACTAGTCCCTGCGCCCTCTGTCCTCTAATAGACAGCATTATCACATTGATGACTGTCTGGAGGATAACGGGGAAGATTATTAGAACTACCATTATGTTCATTACATATGCACGTGTATAATGGAGTTCTTACAATTTTAATTTTATCTTTATTGCATACATCAGTTGCGACAACATTCATTGCTAAGAAATTGGGCGACCTCACTTTTTGACTTAGATTTTCGCTAAGCCAAAGCTAAATCTGAATGCTAAAGTACGTACTTAGATTAAAGTTCAACTAAACTTTGGTCTAAGTAAACCAAAATGATTAAAATGGCAGAAGATTAGGCCTAATGGGAAATAAATCAAGCAGTTATACTTGGACTTGCTTATTTAATTGCACCACGCATGCATACGACGTGTTACGTAATGTCTTACATCATTGTGAAGTCATTATGGCATTTATTATAATTTCTGATGAAACTAAACAGAGAGGACGTCCAAGCAATACGTGATGGAATTGTGTAAGAGTATATATAGAAAGTTTTGACAGAATCTGGCCTGTCCTGTAAAATGCTCAGGATAAGAATCTGTGGATTCGGGAATTAAAGGGATTGCAGCTAACATATTTGGCTTCACGTAAAAAAACGTTTGTTAAGTAGTGTGTGTGTGTGTGCATTGTTTATGATTAGTGGTAATGCTTTAGACTTGAAGTACTATGCCATTCGGACTTTATTCTGTGCTTTTATATTTTGTTTATTGTCGACGTTATTAATATTTTAATTACTTTTTGTTTTACAGTGTCCATAAATTGATTGCCTTGCTAATGCTGTGAAATATTCTGTCCAGTATATGTAAGCAAGAACCCGTAAGAATTGCAGATCTGAGAGTATGATCAGTGTCCCAGATAAATTAATTATAAGGATAAACTGCATTTAAATTGCAATTTTCAAAATAAAACCCACACTGCTGTATGTTTGAAAACTTGTTGGCTTTGCACATGTAAAAAATAACTTACATATCATGTCAACATACTAATAGTGTTAATGTTAAAGGCAATTGTTATTTTCCGTATGCATTAGTTAATTATATTTATATTTTTAACTGATTTTGTTATTTTAATAACTTGACAATTTTAAGCAGTGTAGTTAATGTTATTCAGTGAACTACTAGTACTACGATAATAGTTTATGTACCAACTTCTGTTGTATAAACTTGTTATGATAAAAGGAATAGTTAAAATGGGCTAGGCAATTGATCAGAACTTAAGAGCAGCTTTATTGTATGCGTGGTTTCTAATGTGATATTTTTGCCGTGCACTAGATAGCTAAATATTCACATTTTAGTCCGTTGTTGTTGTCCTGTTGCTATATAATATTATGACTATTGTGAAAATGGTAATACAGCTGTATAAATATGTCTTTCCTGTCTTGTTTGATAATCTCAGACTTATGTGATATGCTTTGATGGCGTTTTAGTTGCTCATGTCATGTACAGTGTTTAGTCTTCTGAGTGGGAAGCAGTAGGCCTATTGTCTGAAAGAGATTTTTGCCATCTCCAAAATATTGTAGCCTACTAAGTTGACTGTGAGCACCAGTACATGTAATCTGTTTTTGAAACTTCTTTTTATTCAGTAGTCAACAAATAAACTGTGGTGAGTTTAGCATTTATTTATTTGCAGTGGTTAAAAGTATCGTGCATTGTGTTGTGTAAATTATTTCTCGGTTTAGTTGAGTGGTTTATAGCAACGAAAGTTTGTGCGGCTTTTATGACATGATTGTTTCCTGCAAACTTTATTATTTCGGACATGTGATACGGCACAATTCACGACAAGCTGACTTCTTGATGGGTATGGCCGCTGGCACCCAGTCACGAGAAGATTAAGAAGAGCACGGCTGGAAGATGTGACACGGAGGTCAAACTTATTACTACCACGAGTGATCGAGAAGGCGAGGGACAGCTAGTCGTAATAAAGGAACAGTGGCAGGGAGAGCAGAGGGAGCGGTTGCCCACCACAAACTTTTGGCTGTCGGAAAATTGTCAAAAAGTTTTCCTGCTGGAAAATTTTTGTCCATAAAAGCAAAATCTGAGGTTAGGTGGGTGAAAAACCCTCATTTGGGCGAATTTATAGGCAAAATAGAAATTTTTAGCACCCACAATCTTCTCTGTTGGAAATTTGCAATTGTGTATCCAAAAATTACAATTTTCTGCCCTGCCTACGTTTTTAATGTACGACGCTGCTATGGTAAAGGTGGTCCATAGTGCAGTTTAAAAAGAAGAAGACGATGTGTAAATTTGGTGCCGAAGCAAGAAAACAGTTACCCTGTCAGTTATACCCCGTTTATACGATTGAGCAAACATCGAGCAAACATCAAGCAGACATCAAGAAGGCCTGATGGAACCCTGCCCCCGGGCTCAAATGTAGGCCTAGGCTTAGCCCACAGCTGATCACGTGGTATATAGGCCTTCCAGTTACAACCCGCTCGCCCTCCTAATTAGCATGCTAATTAAAACATCAGCAGACGTCTAGCAATTAGCCTGTGTATTTTGAATACATTTGCTCCACGTTTGCTTGATCGTGTAAATGGGGTATTAATGTCTCTGTCATTGACTGTGCAATGTGTGGTGATGTGCAGCAGTCGGCCGATTCGATGCCTGCGGCTAAGAAGAGCAACTGGCGTCAGAAACACGAGGAATTTGTGAGAACGATCCGAGCAGCTCGCGGTGTCCAGGCGGCGATGGATCGTGGGGAGCCGCTGCCGCCGCCACCTCCACCGTCCATCAACCCAGGTCCACTCGTCACGCTGTTAGGACTTTTTCTCTAAGTCAGTGATGTGGTCTTATTTTTCAGAGACGAGTCTCCAGACTGGAACGTGCAGTTTTTGTGGTCTTGTTTTTTTCATATTTGTCTTGAATAGCTTGGTCTTCGTCTTTAAAGTCTAGGTTTCCAGTTTCTATATTTTTGGTTTTGCTGGTAAATTTTGTTTGAGTGATTTTGAACTCTCTCTCTTACCATTTTAGTTTAATTGATGATATGACAATATATTAATTAAGACTGATTGGCTGAAATTTGTGGGAATTTGCTTGCTTTTTACTTACTGTTTAACAGAAAATCTAGTGCATTTTTTAATAATTTTTATTATGTAATTATTCTAGCAATTTTAGTCAGAGCTGCCTCAATGATGGAGCTGTTTCAAGGTCAAGAGTAGAAATTTTCTGATGCAGATGATGCTGTCTGGGTATGATGTTCTGAAAAGTGAGGTTTTGAGATACAGTGTTGGAAGGTCATTAGTCATTGAGCTAACACGACACGATGTCCTGCAGCATCATGTATGTACTGGTCAGACACGGGGCCAGTACCGTGAAAGCCCATGCAGTTGATGATGGTTTGTACGTGGTTCCTGCAGTCAGGGGTAGTCGAGGAATTTTAGGAACTGAGGGAAAGTTGTGAAAAGTTAGGGAAAATGGAGAGGGTGAAGAAAATTAAGGAAAAACGCAATTAGCATGAGAGATTTTACAAAAAATACGTCATTATGTCGTTAAAATGTAAAAAAAAATTGCAGAGTAGGCAGTCACCCGTTTTTTGATCCCTCTCCTTGTGGCCACCTTGACCTCCCCTTTTGACTGCAAGTACTTTGTGTCACTACATTGTACAATGTAACAAACTTTGTTGTAGACTTATGTATCTACTATTAGCCACAGACGTAAAGAAATCGGTCATGAGAAATCATTCATACATGCAGAAAATGAATTCTGCAAAGAAGTAGAAACTATGCCGAGAGCTGCAGTTTGTTGCGTTGTATGTTGTAGACTATGTGCAGTGTGAGTATTGTGGTCGACGCTTCAACGAGACGGCGGCGCGACGGCACATTCCTTTCTGCAAGGAGCAACACGAACGCCTGCCCAAGAAGAAGCCGGAGCAAGCTACTGCAGCGCAGAAGCAGGCAATGCGTACACAGGTCAGTCTCATAAACCACAGTTTCTCTGATACTCTCGATGTATCTGTTGAGTGGATCTATGTATCTGTTGAGTGGATCTAATTACCGGATTGTTTGATTGATTTATTATGCGCGACAGCAGCTACTGCTGTAGCACGTCTTAGCCATCGCAGTTCTGTTCGTCCGTCCATCCGTCTGTCACACAGGTGGATCAGTCATAAATGGTGCAAGCTAGGATCACCACATCTTCACTGTCGGCTGCCTGGAGAACTCTAGTTTCAGGATCAGTAAAGCTTTTCTATAAATTTAAAAGGTGTCACTCCGAGCGAGGATGCTAAATGAGAGGGGGGTTGGGAAAATTTGCAATTTTCAGCCAGTAGTGAAATTCATGCACTGGATATGGCGCTAGGCGTCATCCACTGTCGAGTCTAAATGAAACATCGTTGTGAGCTTAGATGTCATTCGCACCAGGCCTTCACGCATGCATTGCTGTCGCGCATTCCCCTTTGCATTAGCTGGGCTTTTCTTGTTCATTAATTCGTCATTTATTCATTGATTAATTCGTTCATTTGTTTTAGTGTTGTAGTTAGGATTTGGTGGGTGAGGGCCTGTAGGAGCACAAAACTGACAGAAAATAATTTAAGGGTGACATACACAGTGTGTAGTTGAATGTCAGAGTTTTTTTTTGCAATTTTGTAATTTAAGTAATTTGAAAAGTCAGACATCTACAAATCGAAGGAGCACATTCCCTGGTGTTTCATTTATTTATTCATTCATTTGTTTATCTCGTTTTTTTGCATTTATTTTTTTTGTTTATTCATTTTATTCATTTCTCAGTTTTTTTATTCCTTTGTTCATTCACTCTTTGGTCGATGTATTTATTTTTTTTATTTATTTGTTCTTTTATTCATCCATTCTCTCGTTCATTTATTCATTTGTTCATTTGCTTATTTCCTCTTGCGTTTATTTATTCTTTTTTTGTTTTTTTGTTCATTAATGCATACCTTCATTTATTTATTTAGTCATTCATTTACTGTGTATTTATTCAGTTTTTCATTCATTGTGCAGTTATGCATACACCAGCAACGTTTTGTTCATTACATATGTACTATATTTTGTGTAAGACTTGAGCTGGTTATGTTAAGCAGCAAAGATTGCAAGCTGCATCTTGACTATTTATTTTAGATTAAAAGTTAAAGGTAGTTTCGATGTCACTAGTACTGGTGTTAATATCGGATTATTCTGTGATTGGCAGTATCAACCGCCGAAGATGAAAAAAGCACCTGCACATGACGGCTATGCTGCGGGTTATGATGACGATTTCAGAGTGCATAACCGAACGACTGGAAATTACGGCAACGCACCCAGTATGTCTATACTGCCGGTGTTATACTAGTTCTAAGATCTGTTGAAATATGAAATATTTCTTTTACTGGTAGGACCTAGCTACAGATATTTTAGTCATGTCTTGTAGTGGATATTCTTGTAGCTGCTTATAGTTTATGACTGGCTTCAGACAGTGGTCACAATAGTGAGCAAAATGTGAGCAATAGTTGGAAATAACGGAGAAATTTTATTTTTGGCGAAACTTAGAATTGGCATATATAGAAGATAATTAATGCTGGAAAATGGCTGATGAAATGATCAGATGTTGGAAATTGTTGCTTCGTGACTCAGTCCACACACTTTTACTGATCATGTTCTCTTTATTGTTTGTTTCTGATTTTGTAATCTGTATGTACGTAATGGAGACATGCTAGTTTTGGAGTGGTAAATTTCATCGAAATTGTTTTAAACTCTCTTTCTTATCATTTCTGTTTAATTGATAATATAATGTTTGAGACTTATTGTTTTCCGTGGGCCATGGAATTTTGAGCCGAGCCATGGAATTTGCCCTTTTTCATGGAATTTTGATATATCCGCGCAATTTCGCAAAAAGTTGAGAACTGACCGGCGATTAGTGTGATCGTTGGCTTGATGATGCAATTTTATCATGAAATGTGGCGAAAGAATTCAAACTGATCTGCTTAAAACTGTGGTCCGTACTAATAACTATCGCAGTACTGCAAAAGCATATAAAGCAAACACAATGCAACTTGAGAGATTGCACTTGAAAAAAAAGATTGATAATTTTCTTTGTAGGTTGCTAGCATAACTGACTGCAATGACAGCCTTTAATAACTGAATTTTCTGAACAGAATAGAGCTCAGTTTACTCACAAACAGAAAGTCGCGGTGAGCCACAGAATTTGGAGGATTTTGCCGTGGTAAGCCGCGGAATTTTGCAAACTGGTCCGTGGAATTTGACAAAATTTTCCGCGAAAAACTGTGCGGCCTACTTATTAGCAAATGGAAAAGTAGTTAAGGTTTAGAGTGTTAGTGGCAATGATGATGTGTGTGATTGATTCTTTTCTGCGAAACTATTGTTCATGTTGCTTTAGATTATTTCAGACTGTTGATGGCTATGAAACGAGTTTGTTTTCACTTGTTTGTTGTTTGTGTGTGACCCTGATGAGATGTGTGTTGTGTTCGCAGGTCGTCAGCGTAACGTCAGTGGAACAAGCAGCGACCTGAGTCATTCGGACAGAATGGTAATCAACTCCCTGTCCCATCACTCTTCACACCATTGTTATCAGTTTTGTAGTTTCGCGTGTGATATATTTCACAGTTTACGCTTACGTGAAAACATAGTATACATCCAGTCACAATATTTCCTGTGCTTTAGGTTTATTGTTTGTCTTACTTTCTGTCTGTCTCTGTTTCATTCTACGCTGATTTTGTGTGAATAAAGATTATCATAGTGTTCTGCATGCGCTCTCACAGAATTTTTTTAAAAGGAGGTAAATAGATTGAGAAACGAGATGCCACAGGCGTTGAATGGAGTGAGGAATGGGGATTGGTACCCGCTCCACAATTGCATAAAGGGTTTGGAAGAGCACTTCTCTATTAGGGTCCAGGGTGAAGCTTGCAGTCGAGGATGAAATTGGTACATTTCAGCTTCACAAAACATTTTTGGTGGAATGATAGCATGAAGAGGGTGGTTCGTGATGATTGTGACATTTTGTTCGAATAGCTGCAGTACAGTGCTGAAATGTAC
>Ga0056128_1002126_pt1 | contig 23152 bp, 12 predicted proteins | sample WorMetLIZISLAND2_FD_71113 | JGI IMG/M metagenome (GOLD analysis project Ga0056128, IMG submission 71113) | Marine gutless worms symbiont microbial communities from Max Planck institute for Marine Microbiology, Germany - Olavius geniculatus... ... | reverse complement strand
TGCATGGAAAAACGAAACACAGTTGATCGACGATCAATTCTGAACATCAAGTTAATCGAAGATCAGTAAATCGGAGATCAAATTTGATTTGATTGGAGATGGAAAAACCGGACCTTAGTGTAACATAATCATAAGTTATTAAACAAATCTTGAAGTTAAATAGGAACATTGTTGATTTCAAGATACCGGGGGGGGGGTGGTAACTCCAACAAAAATATAGCATAATGATAACAATAGTATGGGGAAAAGCTTTGTGCTGTGACTGAGGATGCTTGTAGTGGTTACTGTTTTTTGTGTTTGCATAGACTGTACAGTGAAAGTGATTAATGGTCAGAATGCTGGTGAGTCGCTACCAGTGGATCCTATATCTGCAGTATTTTCTGCTCATTGTTGATTTGCTCTTCAACTCCTTTGCAAACTTGGCTCGTTTTAAGCCCATTGTGCTGCTTGTCCTCTGCATGTAAGTATAGCATTTCATCATTTATTTCCTGTACTGTATTTCAGTTTGCCAAATGCTCTGGGTTAGGTGTTCCAGTTTTTTGATCTCATTTGTATTTTTCTGCATGTTGCTGTAATGATAAAGTTAGTGGAGGGTAATCTGCTCTTGTGGTGGTATACAGTGTGACTTCTTATAGCTCACATTTTCGCAAGCTGAAGTTGATATCATTTTAGTCATTGCACATTTAGTTATTCTCAGTGGTTTTGTTACTAAAACTGTGATTCATATTGGCGCTTATGATTTCCTACAGATGTAACTTTCAGGCATACCCAGCACTTTCTGCAGAATATCATTTCAATACAGGCATTGCCACACATTTTTGTCTTTACTGGTAATCTGATTAAATAATAGTAGTTTTAGTTATAAAGCTTTCCGCAGTTTATTTACATGTTTTAGTTTTTGATATTTTTTTGTATTTTTCTTTATTTTGTGGTAGTGGTATAATTAATATTATTGTAGCATTGCATTGTATTTCCAGTAGCAGTTACAGTTTGGTAAACTGTCTGTTTACCAAAAATTCTGCAGCAACAGAATATACATTTTAAAGCAAGATATGGTTGAAAGTTTTTATAGTGGATTGTTATTTGTTTTAGAATTCAAGACGTGTGCATTCTGTTTGCTGTCGTCATTGTATTTTTGCTATTCTTCAACACATACATATTTCAAGCTGGTCTGGTCAACATTCTGATCTCTAAATTTAAAGCAACTATTCTTTTTGTCTTGGTCTATCTTGGTCTTTCAATTGGTCTGCATGTGTGGAAACTTGTAAGTATATACTTTTCCGTTGTTCAATTTAGTGTTTAGAATTTGTCGTTTATTGGCCATGCAATGTGTAGTATGTTAGTGATATCAGTTCACCACGACAGTTGTGGTAACTTCTGAGTATTTTTTATACAAAAATTAGTAGTTAAAGCATAATGTTACTGCAAGAATTTTTTGGGCAAAATGTACATTGCAAGCAAGCAAATATAGTATTTTTTCTCAACTGATTACAGAAAGTGTCATTACAGTTTATTATTACCACTCACAAGCCATTACCATGCTTTAATGACAACACAACATATCTGTTAATATTATAAGCATCATGAGTGGCCTCAGCCTTGTTAGCAAAACATGACACAGATATATACAGTTTTTGATATCGCTGATGTCAATTTGGCATTATCAGTAGCTCTATTGTTATTTATTATAATTCAGATGAAATTACTCCAATAAAACTTTTATTGTTTATTTTATTTCATCTTTTTTACTTGAACACAACAGACTGACAGCGATGAGCAATATGTATCAGCACTGAATGGTATTTTAAATTTTTGACTTTTCTATGAATTTTCATGGTTATTTGCTTAACTTTGATTTCCTAAAAAATCTGATGGGAGAGACAGTTTTACAAGATTCATAAATTGTTATTATTTAACTGACAATAATAGGAAAAAATGTGCATAACAGGAAATAAATAGTGGAATGTTAGCTAAGCTAAAGTGAAATGTTAATAATAAATAGTGGTCAGTTTGTGTATAGAAATATTTTTTTACAATTAACAGCATTTTTATCATAATGTACTGCTGATTCAATGTTCATACCGATATGCACGTGATATAAACAGACTGTTTTGTGGGACAACCCCTTTGTGACAATGTATACGTCAGGTTTCCTGGCACTATTTATCATCCAGCGAACATGTATGTGTGCTACATTCCTTTTTCATTTATTTTTTGTAATTTTGAATAAATAATGTATTACAGTTTAATTTGTTGTCATAATGATCCCACCAGGCAATGCCTGTATGCTGATAACAAATAATAATATCTTGACATGCTTACTCTGTGCTGTTGCATATTTGTGTAGTTTTAGTTGACATGGTTGCTGATATTATTAATAAATTACTAATAGGTGTAATCGGTGAAACTCAAAAAATTGAGACCGGATTGTGTTGAAATCTTGTGTAGTGTGGGTTTCGCCCATGGACAAAGTGATTAAGTGATCTAGCAGTCTGGTTGTGATTATGTTAAGTCGGTTTTATTTGCCCAGGTAGCAGCACTAGTCTCACCAGGGGTTTATGCTTTCCGGGTGCTTCTAAGTTACATACTTACTTATATTTAGTTTGTATGCCAGTTCAGTTTCATTTGGTATTTATTCGTTCTTTACCAAGCTTCTCACTTTTTTATCAGCTTCTTTTAACAGTTGTAGAGCATGCTTTCTCCATTTAATCACCTGTTGTCTGGAATGTCATCACACTGTTCATAACAGACACTCTTACTACTAGTGTAATTAAGCGCTGACTGTGTCTGAAGTTTTGTTTGTGACCGCTGTCTCCTAACTTTCGTTGTGTGCTTAGTGACTGCTGGACCACATATTTGCGCTGTGCTTGATTTGTGCTGCACATTTACAAATTATGAGTACAAATTTTTAGGCTTCAAAAAATTTTGTTGCCAAAAATGCCATTTTTCGTTCGTCAAAAAATGCACATTTTGTCAAAAAGTTTGCCAAAAATTCTGAATTTTGCCATTTTTCGCCATCCGAAAATAAGGTCTTTTAACTGCTGTTAACTGAATTTATGCTGTTAACTTACTTTACAAAGTTTTGCCAAAGCAGTTTTGAGTCTTTTGGCTTTTGCTTTTTTCATTTGTCAAAAAGTGCAAACTTTAAAAAAAATTTTGACAAGAATCTCGAATTTCGCCTTTTGATGCCATCCAAAATTGAGTGCTTTTTATGATAAATAGGCTTCAAATAATTTTGCCACTAAAATGGCATTTTTCATTTGTCAAAAGGTGAAAATTTAATAAATTTTGTCAAAAATCAATATTTTTGTCATGACTGCCAGTCTTCGTCGTTTCATCAGTTTTTTGTCAAAAACAAAATCCTTTGGAACCATTAAATTTTCTCTGTTGAAGAAGGCAGAGGTCTGTTTGTCTGTGTTTTGTCAGCATCTGCGCTGAATAACCAAATAGTTATGGATATTGGTGGAATTTTTGTGCAGTCGTTGTGCATGGCCCATTGAGAAACTGATTAGATCTTCTTGGTGATCTTTAGTCATTTGTGGAGTCTGGATCACAATGCAAGATTCTTTACCATTAAAATATAGGGTCAAATGGCAAAATTTTGCTGTGTTTCCAGCGAGTTACGAATGGACTGTTGAAATTGTATGGAGGGTTGGCAAGTTGTTCAGTAACAAATTCCTTAAATTCTGGTTGTGATCTGCTATAGGATTTTGATCTAGGGCTCCTGAATCCACGTCAGACTTGCATAGTGCTGTCCATCATGTTCCCCAGATGTCAGCACCATTTCAGTTGAGATTCATGCTGTCCCAGCACTGCTTTTTTAATTTAACGTTTGCTATAATTATTGCATGTGTTACTGCAGGTGCCGTGCTGTACTACTATACGTACAAGAGAACTGCTCTGCGATTGTCTGATCCTCGGTTTTACCAAATCAACGACTGGATCATTTCCGAGTTTGAGAAGAAGCTTTAGCGCATTAGCGAAGAAGGCAAAGTGATGTTTCACGGTTGTTGTTGGCAGTTAGAGCACAGTACGGTTTTGTTATCATTTGCTGCAAATTTTGTCTGTTAGTTTTCACTGGCAGTGCCGTTAGGTAAACTGTTATGAGCATTTTTGTGTTTGCCAGTTACACCGGTATACCCCAAAATTACCATTGAAAAATGGCAGTTTGTGTGTGCATTTTGACAGTATAAAATGTCAGCAATTTAGTCCACAAAAGTTAAATTTTTAGCATTATATACAAACATGCTTATTTTATTTTATCTGCACATTCCTGTGGCACATGTAGTGGCAGAGTATTATGGTGCTGGAAATGACACTTTTTGTGCCATATATGACCATATAAATTTCTTGTATAGATTAGATGTTTTGTGTGTCTGTGTGCGATATCTGATAATTGTTACTTTGGTTTAATTTATTATTTTCACCAATGGAACGAAGTGAATTGGAGGAGATTATGAGATTGGTCAATCTGTCCATCGTTGTGTGTCCGTCCATCTGTCTGTCTGTCTGTGTACACGAATTGGCGGACATATGCACTCTAACGAGCGCCTTCTAATTATTTAATTGTTTTTGTCTGTAATCTGTAATTGTTGAATATTCATCATCATCATCATTATTATTATTATCAGTATTATTCAAGTCATACATGAAGTACACAATAAACAGGTAAAAAAAATTTTCCCTGGAACCATTTAACTTGACAAGTCAATTTTTGTATGACTCTCAGATTTAAAATGGAAAGTACAATCTGGTAACTGATAACATTATTTATAATATTGTAAATAAGTAAGTAATTTATTTGTGTAAAGTAAGGTCATGCTTGGTTGTTTGTTAAGATACATTAGAACTTGTTGTTTACCTTTACTGCTGTCTGTTTACTATACTGCATTTGTGCAAAGTTTTGCTGCACAGATGTTTTGTTTGCCTTAGCAGTAAGTTGTACTCAATGTGCAGTCAGTGCAAAATGGCAAATTACGTTTTCAAACGTGCATCATGGTGCATGTTGTTTGATATGAATTATTCAAACTAAAAGTTTAATAATGTGTTATGTTACAACTGCATGTTTAACTGTATGCAGATTTTGTCTAATATTCACATTTGCAGTTTCACAGTTCCTGTGGACATTAGCATGTCAATAAAATATTTGCCACCATGGCATGGAGTAACATACACAGTCATAGTGTATGTTGCTATGTTATAGTCAACTGTGCAGTGAAAAATATATGTTTATTGTGGATTGCATGTCAGATTGATTCTGTGTGGTACTAATTGCTATAAACAACATTACTTATGCTGATCTGCATAGTAGCTGCAGCCTGTTACATGGAGAACGTCAGTAGCTTATTATGCGGCCATCCTATTAAGCCACATTACAGGTCTTGTCCATTTGTCTGCTCAGACAGGGTCCTGTAAATTAAAAATAACAAAAAAATTTGTGTGAATGTTTTAGGGTAGGAGTAGTCTGAATCTGCAGTTTGCTAATTTTCAATCATAGAGGTTAAAGGTCAGTGGAGTTAACTTGTACAGCTAAAGCTGGAGCATTCGGCCAATGTAAGTTTCTGTTATACACTAGGCAACTTGATAACACTGATGTGTTGGCACTACAGTGGCATAGCTGGGTATTTGTCTCAGGGTGCACTCCTGATGTCAGTTGGGGCTGAAGTTTAAGGCCGAAGGCTGAGAGAGGGGTCTGGGTTCTTATTGGGGAGGGAACTTGCTGCCCCTATTTACGTACAGCCAGAGGTGGGAGTGCTGTAAGTTCTCTCAGTGGGACTTGGGTGGAGCCCCAAATAATTATGCCATTGGACGAACTAAGATCCCAGAAAATGTGTTTATAGTGGCTGCAAATGTGTTTGCTGAACCACATGCACAATTTTCAGCTTCTGAAAAGAAGTGATTAATAATCTTGAAAAGGGAGTGGACGGGTGCCGGGTGCAATACTTTTCCTATTTGTGTCACTGTAAGTGTTATGTCATCAGCTGGAAAACAAGCTAAGTTTGAAGAAACTACTATGTATAGGTTTTATTTTGTTATTAATTAATTAACTTATTATATTTTTTAGATTTGTAGATTTTTTGGTTTAGTGTACGGCTAGCGAAGCCTGTGGACAGCAAATTATGGCCTACGAAGAAAATCTTATGCATCATTCTTTCTTTTGCATTTTATTGCTGCACATTATTGCAACAAGAAACTCCGCTGTCGCTATAGCCCACCGTATACTGCTTAAATGGCAGTGACCTTCAAGGTCATCTAAGGTCGATGATTTTCGTTTCATTTGCATGTAATAAAAGGGTGTATACTACTTCCTATTATTGATTAATGGTAACTGCATGGCCGTATCTCACACCATTTCCCAGACAGTTTTCCGTTGAAAAACGCACATTTTCCTACCCCACTTCATTCAATAACCCCGAATTTAAAAACGTTCCCCTTGCTTTTTAATGCAAAATTTACGGTAAAATTTTGCATGCCTATAGGTTTATGACATGGCTAATTATTCGTGTAAAAATTTGCATCTACGACCTACCGTTTAGCCACAATACATTTGTAAGCCTAATTCCGAAAACGAGATCTCTGTATGACGGGATTGCAAATTTGCAATGTTTGCAATTACTAACCGTTAGTCAAATCGATCCGCTGGGGAGGCGTACGTGTAGTGGTAACACGTTTGATTCGATCAACGAAGTAATCGAAGTTAATTACTGCATGTACGCCGGGCCCAGTTAGTACTGCGATGGGTGACTGCCTGCAGGCAGGTAAACCATCTAGGTATATAACCAGCCGCCTAGGTCAACTCAGCCTTCCATCCCTCCGGGGTAGGTAAATTGAGTACCGGCCTATCTGGCTGGGGTTAAGGCAGGGCGCGTTCACCTGTGTCAGGTGGCAGGTAATACTGTGTGATCCCATACGGCAGGTGACGCTCCGTAGTTCTGAGATGAGTGTCCCATTAAGGGCTATATCACCACCTTTTAACATTTAATATTTCGAGAATTTGGCCCATCACTATTTTCGAATTTCGTTATTTATATTCTATGTTTTGATGTTTTTGTTTACATTTTATTTGTGACTTATCGGTGAAGTTGTGTTTTTTGTCATTGTCTGCAATAAAAGCGACTTACGGTGGTTAGTTATCGGTATTATACAGTACGCAGTTGTACTTGACACTTTTCGGCTGCGATATTTTAGAAAGGATCTGCACTTACTTTCTATACTTGTTTCTTGTCGGCAGCTTTGAATGCCCGCTCACGAGACGCTTCTTGAAGGTTGAAACTGTATCATCTTCAACAATATGAGATGACAGTGAGTTCCAGTGTGACACAACTCTGTTACAGAAAGAAGAATTTAGACACGTTATGCGTGGTTTGACAGATGTCATAGGGTATGGCGGTAAACTTGCCACATTCATCTTGCACAGATTAATGTGATGTAATAATTACGATTCAGTGTTTGCATCGTTCTGTTGTTGTTGTTGCGTAGATGTACACATTACAGGAGCTGTGTCTTGACTGCACCGGTGCTAATGCCACTCTCTTTGAAGTGTCTGAATTTGAAGGTATGTAGTGCTAAAATATTTACATTTGCTGATGTGAGCAGGCCATTATGGCAGGGCCATGCTAAACTATGCAGGTGAGTTGGGCGAGGCAGGCAAGGTGGGGAAACAGCTATACAGCTACTTTGTGGTGGTGGGTGACCCAACAAAACCTGGATTGACAAAACCTGGAAACAGTGATATAGGCTTAGTGATATAGGCTAGTGATATAGGCTCATGCACGACATTACTCGCAAGAGGATATGTGCGTTATTGGAAAAGAAGAACAAGAAGGCTTAGGTTTAGGAAATAAGATTAAGGATAGGGTTGGGTTAGGGATGGAATTGGGGTTTGAGATAGGGCTAGGGATTGGTATATAGGGTTAGGGTTAATGATGCAGCAACTTGAATGGAGCTTGCTGGAAGAACGCAGGCTCAGACCAGAGCCGTTATGTTGTACAGAGTTGTTTATAGTCAAGTTGCGATACCAGCATCGGTCTATCTCACTCCAAATGTGCAGAGCACAAGAAGACATAACAGCAGATACTGCATTCCAGTTGGGTCTGTTGATACCTTCAGACACAGCTTCTTTCCTGCGACAATTCAGATATGGTATAACCTGTCATCTGTTGTCGTCATGTCTCCTTCCATCGAGGTGTTCAAGTCCTGACTGGCAGGTGTCATGCTGACACGGAGGACAGATCAGATCCATCCTGTTTTTTATCCGCACATTTTGCACATTTTTATCAGTCTTGTTCTTGGAGTTCTACAATTGTTTCTGTCACTTCATGCACATCTGCTGTGTACGACATTACACGCAAGAGGAAGAAGAAGAAGAAGAAGGGTTTGGGATTACGTTAGGGATAAGGTTAGGTAAGGTTTAAGGTTAGGGTTAGTACTACACCCCTAAGCCACCGACTTAGCCGCTGCCGCTGCACCGTGATTTTGCTAAGCCGCTGCTGCCACGAATATCGCGGCTAAGCCGGGACCCAGCCACGAAAATTTTAAGCCACTGCCGCCGTGAAAGTCATGTTTAGCTGAGAAAAATTTCGTAATATTGGTTTGTGTGACTAAAAACCACAAAGCGCCGTAGAAATAACGTCCCGTAACGTAACTTTTCCTGTAAATCAGTCGCACAGTATTACAAATTACAATGTACAGAATACTTACTAGCTTACACACTGCATAATGCATTGCAAAATATGCTGGTTATGCATTGCATAGATGTAAAAACGTTCCAAAAAATGTTTTAATAATGTTAGTCCTTAAAAACGTGGCAGCAAAAACTGTTCATAAATGTTGAATAAAAAACGTTAGCCTTAATTTGTTCAACTTCATGCCTAATACCTAATTCTGTAGGCGCAGTACAGCCAAAACTGGGGAGGTAGAGAGAGAGGAAAGAGAGCAAATTTTATTCAATTTCAATTCATCTGTGTGCATATCACACTAGACTAACTAAGCAAACTACAGCAAAAAGAAAATCTGCATGTGGCCTATAAATTCGTTTCTGTGATGATTTCAAAAGTGCTTCTTGAAGTTTTTGATAGACTTTTTGGTAGGCCCTAAACGTTTTTTTTTAAATAGAGAAAATGTTCACAAAATGAAAGTTAAAAATGCAAAAATGTTGCATAAGTGTAAAAATGTAGGAAACTGCATGAACGTAGCGAAAATACTAAGCTGCTGTCCCTGCGAAAATTGTGGCTAAGCCGGGACCTTAGCCGCGAAAATGCTAAGCCGGCCATGAAATTCACAGCTAGCCGGCTTAGGGGTCTAAGGTTTACGGTTAGGGTTAGTGTAGTGGGCTAGTTTTGATGTTCCAGGTTTTGTTGGTCCAGGTTTTGACAGGGAACTGTGACGGTGGTGTTGGTTGGCAGCCATTAAAGTCACAGCAGTTGTGTCAGTAGAAAAGTTTTTTTCAGTATTTGCAGGGAGATAGCAAGCGTTGCTGAAGGTCTTTCTGGCAGAAGATCAGAGTACAAGAAGCCCAAAACAGAATGTGGTTACTTTCAGTGACGGTTCCCAGATTGCCATGGAGACTATCATGGTGGATCGTAGACTTGGGCAAAGAAGACACCCAAAATCAGTGTTGACTGCTCAGGCCTGTGATTATCTAACTACTCTTGGTTGCTGCACTTGCCATAAAGGCAGCTCTATTCTTGCTTTCCTTGAGTGCATAGTTTAGCACTGCCATTAGGCATTGTTGTGACCAAAATTTTACTGTTTACAAAGACTTAGTCAAATCAACCCTTTTATTAGTAACTACACTTCTGACAGTTAGGTTGTTTATTATTCTTTGATTTTAGTTTTTTGTATAGTAATGAACTTTTGGATGTCTGTATCTGTACTTTGCAGCATTACCACGTCCAGTTCTCAGTGCATTGCCTGCATATTTGAGTGCCTATGATCTGAATCGTGTTCATGATATCTTCACGGCAAAGGGTATGACTTATGTCATGATTGCTACATGTAGCATTATATGAAATATACACAGTGTTTCATTAAAAGGAACCTCTTTTTGTTTTTTTTCATAATTCACTCAAATGATGATTGATTTACACAAAATTTGTACCAGTTGTAGCTGAAGAAATACGAATTCAAAATATTGCAACAAAATATGGCAATTGATTAAATGTTCTTTGCTAGTTGTGACGTAATGCTGACGTCATAATGTGTCACGTGTACAAGATTGATAGCCTCAACTGGTGCTATCAGTTGCTACCCTGCTTCGATGCTACTCTGCTCCGATGCTACAACTGGTACAAATTTTGTGTAAATTAATCATCATTTGAGTGAATTATGAAAAAAACAAAAAGGGTCCCTTTTTTATGAAACGCAATGACCCAAAATAATTTCCCAACTTTTTTTGTCAGAACTGTGTCAAATCTCCACCAAATTTGATAATTTTTGGCACATGGATGGTTGAGATGATAGAATTATATGAGGTACACTCATTTTCCACCTCATCTAATTTATGTCAGCGAACTACAATGTAAAATTCAGATGCTCCAAATTGTGAAATCACGGGGTGATTATCAGTATTAAATTGCCCACCTTTTCATAATAATAATATTATTAATTAATTAACTTAATTCTAATAATCTTATGGTATTAAATATTTTGTGCTGAAAATAGCAGACAACAAAACAGCTGACTGACGAGCTCAAAACATGTCTAATCCATGAATGAGTGCTGCGCAGTTTGAGCAGTTAATCGTTAATGCTGCTGTCAGCTGTGGCGTCGCATTTAAATTACTGCGTGGTTGACTCAGTGCAAAAGTGAACTTTTTAAATTTTTTTTGTATTTTTGGTAATTTAGTAATTTTGTAATTTGTTTGTTTCATTTATTACATTATAGCAGCATATATATTGAACATATATTGCAATCAGCCCATGGTGCCATCAAATTTGGTTGACCTAACCATGTCAAATTCCCATGGTGTTGAAGTCATTGACTGACGAATCACACCAACATTAAATTTTGTTCACACTGCCGTCGTCACATGTAGTGTCCATTTTTGATGCAGTCTCAGAATTTTTGACATTCACTAGATGAGTTCCTTACAACTATTGTAGCATGATTATAATAGCGCCTACATAATATGATGTAAAAAGTGAACTTTGAACCAAATGTAATAGCAGAAATGGCTACAAGGGGTTATTTTGTGCTGGTAGTGATTTGGGGCATATTGGAGTGAAAAACTTTGGATGTTTTAAAGAAAGAAGTCCTAAGTCTGGAGATGAGAGATTCGTCTCTTGGTGGCCTGAAGAAGACGATGAAGGCAGGAGCTATAGGTTAACTGGGTGATGTGATTAAATCACAGGCTGTGTGGTAGCGCCAGCCCTGTTGTAAGGGTGACCAGCCATTTCAATGGGAAACTCCAAAATTTGACCACTCGTATTTCCGTAACCCCTTAATTTTTCCACACCAAAATTTGCACAGATGATTACGTCAGTATATCTCCTGATGTGCAAAATTTGGTGAAAATCCGTTTACGGGGGGCTTCCCCATGAATAGGTGAAATATAACACTGGCGTGACTTTGTGCTTTCTTTCCCTTCCCTTCCCTTTTTTTCTTGCCATCCTCTACAGGAAAAACGACTGAACTGATTTTAACGCATGATGGCTCATATGACTCGGTTTCGCGCAAGGAAGTGCCTTTTGGGGGTTACAAAATTTAAAATTTAACATTTTCACCTATTTTTTCACAAAAATATGAAAAATTACAATGGCACCTATGGGGAAAATTAGACAATGCTTTAAACTGTCATAACTCCGGCTACGTATAAGATAAAGTTGTAATTTTTGGTTCTAGGTATAGTTTTCGGGGTAGGCCAATTTAATGGTGTTATTTATATTTAACCCTGATTGACCCACGTTGCCATGGCAACGAAATTTGGGACAAAATGGGCGATAACTCGGCCCCCTTAAAAGAAAATTGCATGCTGTTTGCATCTACCCCCGTATTTTCGGGCCCTCGCTATCCGATGGTGTCATTTAAATTTTTCCCCTGCCAACCTCCATTGCCATGGCAACGAATTTTGGGACAAAATTGGCTATAACTCGGCCCCGTAAAAGATAATTGCATGCTGTTTGCACCTACCCCCATATTTTCGGGGCCGGGCTATCTGATGTTGTCATTTAAATTTTTCTCCTGGTGACCCTCATTGCCATGGCAATGAATTTTGGGACAAAATTCACTATAACTCGATCTGTGTAAGATATATCTGCAAGATTTTTGCAAGATTTAACGGGGGTCTGGAGGCGGAGCCACCAGTGGGATTAACGGGGGTCTGGGGGCAGAGCCGCCAGCGGGGTCCAGGGGCAGAGCCCCTGGTCGGGGGGTTAGGGGACGAAGCCCCCCTGAAGCTGAAACACTTTTTGCTTTTGAACGTTCAATGGAAGCCGCAAATTCGCCCAATTTTTGCTGGATAATGGCAAAAAATGCACCTTTTCATATAAAGTCGCCTGTAAAAAATTTTTATGGCTTCATGATCGTGAGCGTGAACATAATCACTCAGTTTCCACTTTTCACTTTGCTACTACGGGCCTATTACAAGCGGCAATAAAACAGCAAATATTAATGTAAAAAACTGTTTAGTTTATAACACCACTGTAAGGGTGACCAGATAATTGAAGATATAAAACTGCAAAGATCACTTTTTTAAAATTACTAAATTTCAACTTCACCATTGCACAATGTCAGAAGAATCCTGCTGACTGTGTAATGGTTAAGTTCATATTTAGTAAAGTGATCTTTGCAGTTTTATATCTTCAATTATCCGGTCACCCTTACAGTGGTGTTATAAACTAAACAGTTTTTTTTACATTAATTACTTTAAATGCACATGGAGAATCTGTCAGTGGGAGAGTTTTCCCTCACTTTTTTGAGGAGCCCGCAAGATCAAAGGACCAAGGATGTCACCCCTAGGAAGTATTTGGAACTAGAAAAGCAGTCGTAGCCCGCAGATACCTCCGCCAAAGCAAAGCTATTCGCCAGGTGGCGTCACCATCTTCGCTTTGCCAGCGGTTCCCTTATTCCTCCTTTAACGCAATGGTAACGAAAATTTCAAAGTGATCCAGAATCCATGATTCCTGTCAGATCACGTCCAAAATTGAATTACTGGTAGCTTATGCCATGCTCGACATACTTTCAAAATTTCAGAAAGATCCATCCATAACTCTTTGAGTTATCTTGTACACACACACACACAGACAGACAAACAAAGTCCGGCAAAAACATTACCTTCTTGGCGGAGGTAATTAGCCTTGTTGCAATTGCTATCAGAAAAAATTTTGATGCATTGATGAGTCAGTCGGATAATTCTAGTGTCAGTTGTAAATGCTTCAAGCTGTCACACCAGGGTCTATCTCTCTCTCCCTCCCTAGTCGGATAGTTGTGGGTCAATGCACATGACCTCAAGTTCACACCGGGCTTCTCCATCTTGTGACATTTCTACCACATAATGCAGTAGAAGTAAGATGTGCAGCTGCAGAGGTATACTAAAAGTACATGATTAAATTAATAACTTTCACAATTCAGCAGATGGATCAGCAGTATTGGCCAATTTTCTGATATATATGTACAAAGACCAAGCATGATTACTCTACTGTTGCAGCACAAGGACTGTATTTTTTGTGCAGTAGATTATGCTTTCAAATATGAGAGTTCTAGATGCAAATGTAATGTTATTATAACTGCTTTACAACATATGAACCTATGTAATTTTCTTACATCTCTGCTACTAGCATTGTCGAATGATGGTCAACTATGTCAGTATGTGTGCAGTGACATTTTAGCCCTGAATTGATACCTGAATGGCTAGTTTGTGTTATGTGTCATAGGGATCAGTACCACAGAACATTGGACTAAGCTAGTTAAATACCGCTGGCCAGGTCATCACAAGACGGTCACTTGCATGTCAGTTTTCATTGACGAGTGTCAGAGCTCAGATTTATCCGATCCACGTCGTCACTACTTTAATCTGCTCATTCGCGATCTTTTTGAACAACACAATCAGAGTATGTTAAGACAATTTTTTGTCAGGCAGATGACAACTTTTTCTTTGTAGGTGTATGTGTAATGGTGTATTTTGTTACATAGTGAAAGGCTGGTCACCCGATGTAGAAACCATACAGATTGCGAATACACAGTACTTATGCAGTCAGTTTTTGTTCAGTTAGCCCACTTTTCTGTAGTCATTCCACGTTTGGTTGTTTCACGTTTAGCCATTTAGCTAATCCGCAGTAGTGAATTTGGGGGGAATTGCTGTGGCGGTAATTTTACAGGCCGGAGTGAATGCACTTGGCAGTTTCTGTCGTCAGTCAAACAGTACCAAAGCATTGAATGATGAATAGTGAATACAGAATAAGTGTCACATCATCTTTTATTCGGGTGTTTAAATGTATGACTTAATGGGCGGATACTTTGCTAGTGTTATGTAATATTATTCAGTTTTATAGTTTTAAGCTTTTGATATTTGTTTACTTTATTGTCTTTTATATTTTGTGCTGATCTTCAGCGTAGTAAGGGTTTTTGTTTAACTTTAACTGTAAGCTGTATGTGTGCTGTTTTGTTCTGCGCAGATGGTTCAGTATTGCATACATTTGTCCAACTACATGACAGGCCACATGAAATCTACCGCCAAGTATTGCATAAACAAGATCAGATGGATCTCCGTGGATGCATCCTTGAATATGCCAAGTGTGCTGAAACACTAACGGTTGCAGCCAGTTTGAAGAATGCCAACCAGATCCTGTTGGATGATAGTGTAATCCACGAACTGCAGAAGAGCATACGCCAGTTGACATTTAAGTCATTTAGTGACAGGCAGTCCATTTCAGTTATGCAGAAGGTTGCTCGGAATTTGGTTGGTGATGGTGCTGTGGATGATTTGTCTATTTTAAGCTGCAGCCTTTCCAGTAGCATACTCTCCGAATTGCTAGAATTCGGAGCTGTGGCTGGTAGCAGTTCTGAAGCCAAATGTCATGTCAGTGATAGTTGGACACAGGATGGATCTGATGCTTTTGTAGTTGACAACCAAGTAAATATGTCAGACCTCTATGACATAGCTTTACAGCCTTGTGGTGCTAATCATTGTCACTTTTCTTCTGTCTCATGCCGAAGTTGTTCAAGACGTTTCAGTTTGTCAGAAAGAGCCGGTGTTCGAGCCTTGAAACTATTATTTGTTAATTCAGCCTCAGGTAGTTTTGATACGGTACTGGCGGATGTGCTCCCACGTTGGCAGCAGCTGGAGAAAATAGCTTTTATCAAATATACGGATATGGAATCGTCACCGTTAGCCAAAACATTACACTATCTGTGCACTCAGATAGAGTGTGGCCAGCTGACGCATGTCATTTTTGAAACATGCAATCTTCCTTCAGACTTTCTGTCACTGCTCTTGTCTGCACTTTTTAGACGCTGTCGGTGCGTATTAATGTCTGCTAAGTTTTCCGAAATAGCTGTGTTGAAAGTGATACGCTGAGATGTAATTGTATAGTGCATGTGAATTTGATGCTGATTGACCCAGATGGTTATTTTCACCGTATGAATTAAATTGGGCATGTACAAACTCTAAGAGACAATGCATGCAATGCGAACAGTTTGACTTCAGACTAGCGATGCTTGTGATTTGTGGTGACCACAAAGTTGATTGTTGTTGGAGTGAACAAAAATATGTAATTAACTTAGAGAAGTTAAAAAAATAACAGAAATATAGCATATTAACTAGAAAATTGGGGCATAGCCTAACATGAGGCCGCTTGGTGCTGCTGTAAAGTCCAATTGGGGGAAAGTTTAGGGGGTTAAAATTCTCCTCGTAGCAAATTCACGTGGCTCAAACGCAAATACGTTAGCATATGCAGAACGTGCATTGTTGACTAAAAGTGGGTCAACATCTGTGCGCTAACCGTCGTTGATAGTGGGCCAAAGCTTGCCAAATTGTTTTTCTCTGACTTGGGAGAAAATGTAGTTGATAACGTCGTTTGCCGCTTTTTGAGAGTTTCATTCATTCCAGAGATATTTGCATTTAAAGTCAAAAGTTGTCCTCAATCGTGCCAAATTTTGGACGTTTTTTGCCCTTCCAAATTTTAAGACGTTGGTGCCTCCCTCCCCCAAAAAAGTTTACCTGTGTCATCGCCCCTATCTAGTGGCACATCACGTGGTGAATTTTTGTGAGGCCACTCCCCTTAGCTCCAAAGTTATAGGTGCGTATACACTATGCCCTTTTGTAACAAGAAATTTGAGCTTTTTGAGGTGAGAAATTTGAGGTGAAAGCTTATAGCAGTTTCTGTTTGCAAACTGTCAGTTCATCTCCAGCCATTTCGTCGCAGTTTATCCTTGGAGTGTGCGCTGCAGTCGAAGATAGCAAAAGTCAATATAAACCCCTTATTTTGGAAGTTCATGGTCTTTCAAAGTCATTGATGTTGATACAACTGGAAAGCTGGTCACTAGTGCTTGCTGTGAGAGGCAGTATGTTCATACCTATCTGCAACTGTTTTCATGAAAGACTGGCCAACAACGGTAAAGTAATAACTTTTACGGGGGTACTGCTTTCAGTCGACCTCTACTTTTTAGTATACAACATATTTATGTCATACATTTGTATGTTTGTGCAGGCATTGTCCACTGAGTGAGCTGGGGTTATCACTATGGTATGATTGGCGTGTTCAGCTGCAGACTGAAATTCAGAACGGCAAGTTGAGCTTATTAGGCTGCTCAGAACGGTAGTTCCCAGCGGGCTCATGTTTTTACCGCCGATGTTTTTTTTTTATCTTTTTATCAACGCTGTGTAATTTTGTGGCATGATCAGAAATTGCTTGCACTGTATAATGCAGGTTCCAAAATTTGGTGGGCCCCGAGAAATTTTGCCAAAAACATGCAAAATCCGTCCCAATTTTGGACAACTTCAGACTTTGACCACGATTATCAGATGGATATATCCGAAATAGGTGAACTAATTGATGGTATGAATTTTTTCTGTGAAAAAAGTTTGATGTTATGATCTGAAACAGCCTCTTGCGTGCTGATGTGCCTTTAAGAAACTATGCACTCACTCTGTTGTTGAACTGTTGTTCACATCACTTTGTGTTGACATTCTGACAGAACTGATGCATGGCTCGTTCAGTGGCTGCAAGTCGCTAGATATCTCTTCCAATCTGACAGTTCATGATGAAGATCATGTGCTGTCGTTGTGGATCCGTCGTGATGTGGCATTGAGACATCTAGATATCAGTGACATGGATTTAGATGTGGTGCCATCCATACTTGATGCAGTCGCTGGTATGTCTACAAGATCTGTTCGGTACAGTGTAAGTAAGTAGGTTTATATAGCACACAATGTTGGCCTGCCGAATCTGAGGTGCAAGGGGTGAATGGGGTGCTGGAGTAGTGGTCTGGCATAGCGGTAACACGTTTCATCCGATGAACCTTCAAAAGAGGGGTTTTGGTGAATTTTTTTTTTACAATTTTTGGCTGCAGTGCACATTTCAGGAGAATTGCGACAAAATGGCTGGAGATAGACCAAGACGACCTGCGTATGAAATTTTCAGCATTAAATGCAGATTTTAATAGTTTAAATAGGTTCATTGGGTTCAAGGAGGCCTGCACAGGTGAGCATCAAAGAAGGTTACCCCCTTAAAAAGTGGTTATTTTACCGCTGTTAGCTCGTATAGCGTGAAAACAGTTGCAGGTAGGCACACGCATACTGCTTATCCTAACAAGCATTAGTGACGAGCTTTTTAATGGTGTAAACATCAATGACCTTGAACCCTCAAAATAAGAGGTTTTAATGTTTTTTTTTTCCAATTTTTGGCTGTGGTGCACATTTCAAAATTGAATTTTGCCGAAATGGCTGGAGATAGACCTGGACAACCTGTGTATTTTTTAGCATAGGACAGACATTTTTAACATTCTGAGATACGACATACCATTTAGCCACAATAGCGTGTACTGACCTTCAAGGTCATCTAAGTTAATAATTTTCGTCTCGTCTGAAAGGGCTAATGTGACTTTCTATTACCATATTTCCTCCATTAATTCGAACACTCTAATAATTCGAATCACCTAAATTTTAAGGAAAAATAATTATTTATTTTACTCCTATTAATTCGAACACCTGGCTGTAATAATTCAATCATGTCGAGTCCAGGTCAAATAAACCTCAAGGCTTGTTTACTGTGAACAATGGCTGTGCGTCGTTCTTCCCGGCGCGTGGATTAGACCAATTAACCCAGGCATGGCGCCGTCTGTCACGCTGTATGGTAGGGCATACACAGCAAACAGAGATGCCTGCATACGGCTGCCCGCCCAGCGTGCTTTCATGTTAGCTGCAACAGCAGTGCTGCAGAAATGTGCGGATCCCAAAATTTTGAGTCCATATCAGTCCGCAATTTTGACCAATGATGCGCATCCGCATATGCAACAGGAGCAAAATATTGGATCCACTGTCAGTCCGCATTGGCACTGAATAAGCCTATTCTGTAAGGGAGGCCACTAGGCTTATAGCAGATTACAATATTACTAAACAAATTAACAGCAGTAAAGGGCATGTTGGTGCATTTTGCTAAACAAGACAGTAATTAAACATGCTTTCCAAAGTCCGTTAGCAGTTATTAGAAAAACTACACTCGTCACGGAACATGATTCTGCATCTGCAAATTTTGTCTACCTATGATCAGCTAGCAGAAACCTGCGAATCTGCGTCCATAATCCGCACATCTCTGGTGCTGACCGGTGCGCCCCAGACCCATTCACAAATGACGCAGGCTTACACAAGCTGTGCCCTCCCCTGGCGCGACGATCAAAGGCTGCAGTAAGCCTGCTGGTTGCAGTTGTACTGGCCACACACCACTAGAGCACACCGTTTGCGTTTGCAGTATTCTAGTTAAATAATTCAAACAAGCTTTTCAGTAATTTTTTTTTTACTTCTAATAATTCAAACACTTATAAATTTATTTATTTTTAGCCGTGCAAATTAATGAAGAAAATACGGTAGCGATCAACTGTAATCTAGGCCCCATCTGTCATCGTTTTCAAGATACAACGATTTATAGCTTAAAACTTTCCATTGAAAATTGCTGCCAAACCGCTGCAGATGGAGACATGGTTACTATTGACAGCCTATAGGAAGTCGCCTTCGCCCTATCCAACGGCACCATTGTCGTTGGATAGGGCGAAGGCAGTTTGTGGCAGTTGGCTTGTGGACTATAAAGTGTGTTTGGTGTGAACAGTGCATGGTGCTCTGCAGTCATTGAATCTCGAAAGGGTGTTTATTACGACACCGTCATTGGAGTCAAAGTTGATTACTGTGCTCCATTCTGTTGCTACACTTGAAGAGCTCATCCTTTCAGATTGCTGCTTGTCTCAGACATTTGGTTTGTCTCATTCATCGCTGTTTTTAATATAAAAGAATAAAGTTTAGTTTGTTTATCATTTTGCTGTGTGCCACAAATTTACAAGTGATGTTTCGTCATGACAGGCAATGCCTGTGTGTCAAACAAAGCTGGTTCTTGCTGTTCTATTGAGCATGTTGCTTTGTAGCCGTATTTTTACGTCGTAGTAATTAGATTTGAGTGCATTGTTATCATCATTATTAGTGTTAAACCCTAGGCCTCAGTGCTAAATTTCCAAGGGTAGAAATTAAATGAAGGGCAAGTGACTGCCACGGTGGACTATTCGGATGGAAAAGCGCCTAAGATTGAGACTGCGTTTCCCCTTTGCTGAGCCACTGACTGCCTCTGAAATAGGAATGTGATTTCCTTCAGTGATGTTGGCGATGCTTTTGTCGATTTTCTGCACCACTTCTATGGCTTGATGACCCCACAAGTCTGCTGTCTCGATAGCAATGGGAAAAAAGTGTGTATGTAGTCTTAAGCTGCTGATACTTTGTGGTTTTGTTGTCTGCTGCCGGCTTAGCTGCTGCTTCCTGCTCAACTGATGTGGAGCTCAGATGGGACTCAGCAGGAACTGTAACATCCCACACCATCGACTTCCCTCTGGCCCATGGTATCAATATCAATGCAATATCAAGACAACCATTAAACAACGGATTCGCTGTCTGCATTCTGACCCACTGCAGTCCGATGCTAGACATAATGGAAGTGTGTTCACCAATATTCGACCGCCGACTTTCAAAGAAACATTAACTGTCATTCGGTCAATGCCTTCGAAGTCATCGCCTCTTGACAAGATTCCCATGAGGGCACTGAAGTCATGCCCTGAAATGTTCGCTGAACTCATCACCCATCTGATCACGCTGTCGTTCGAGGAAGGCAAGTTTTCAGAAATGTATAAGTGTGCGTCAGTGACACCTCTGCTTAAAAAGCAAGAACTAGATGCAGACCTGCTAAGCAATTATTGTCCTGTTTTGAACCTCCATACAATCTCGAAAATTGTAGAACGTGTGTTCATGACAAGGCTGGCCGAACATGTGAAGCTCTCGCCGAATTACAATAGATTTCAATCTGCCTACAGACGTGGCCACTCTACAGAGACAGCGCTGTTGAGACTGTTGAACGACGTGTACATCGCAGCCAACAATGGATTCAGAACTGTACTCGTTCAACTTGATCTTACAGCGGCATTTGATACTATTGACATCAACACCTTGCTCTGCCGTCTCCGCTATTCCTTTGGTATATCTGGACCAGTGCTGAGCTGGATTTCGTCGTACATTGTTGGCAGAACACAGTTCGTGCGTGTTGGACAGGAACAGTCGCCCAGAACTGACTACGAATACAGAGTCCCCCAGACTCTGTTCTTGGGCCGCTGTTATTCACCTTGTACATATCACCTGTCGCCAGCCTAATCAGTTCGTTCGGGATTGACTACGCACAGTACGCTGATGACACACAGTTGTACGTGGCACTGAAAGAAGAAAGCTTGCCAGCTTTAACACAGTGCATCCAAACACTTCACCACTGGCTGGATTGTAACGGACTGCGGACTGTGCCTGAATCCCGAAAAGACTGAAGCAGTCGTACTCGGCATGACCTCACGTCAGCGGGCTGGGCAGCAGATCGACACACTCGATACTGGAACGGTCCACATCAAGACACCTGATTGTGTCAAGAGTCTTGGTGTTCTCATTAACAGTACAATCTCTTTCAACCAGCATGTAAACAAGATTTGCAAGTCGTCATATTATCATATCAAAGCTCTTCGTCATATACGTAACTGTTATCTGATGACGCTGCTAGGACCATCGCCTGTGCCATGGTTGCCGGAAGACTCCACTACTGCAATGCAGTCCTATACGGTTCTTCGTCCATGAACATCGACAAACTCCATCGTGTCAAAAATACACAAGCCAGGGTGGTCTCAAAAATGCATCGGCGTGATCATATCACTCTGGTACTCGCTGACCTACACTGGCTTCCTGTTCGTTACAGGATTGAATACAAAATCGCATTGCTCACTTACAAAGCCCTGACAAAAAAGAATAATAATAATAAATGAACACTTGTACCGTATATAAGTGTTCACTTATTATTATTATTATTCTTTTTTATACCTCTGGTAGTAAAGGTTCCCAGAGGTTAAAAACAAAAACCAAGTTGCTGGAGTGGCACTAGTCTAATTTGGCAGGAACTGTGAAGGTCCCTTTGAAGGCTACCGAATTGTAGCACTGGACTGCCAAAGAGACTCGCTGGAATAAGTGTGGGGTTTTGCAACAGTCTCCTGAGACATCTGTCAATCTGCAACCAAGCTCAGTGAGGAAAAAAATTCCAGTAGAATTTCGTGAAAATGGTGGTTGTTTTGAGCACAAACTGTAGGCCAAGTAGCCAGTGACTGTTGTATCTGCTGTTTCGTAAATTGTCAACTGTTCTTGCTAGCAAGTCTTCTCTTGCAGTGATTTTGGTTATGATTTGTGCAGAGTATTTACACACATTGTGTATGATTGCTTGCAGTGACCAGCAGTGAGTTTATTGCCAGTGTAACCAGCCACCCATGTCTGACAGAACTCAATCTCTCATGTAACAGACTCGGTATATTTATGCTAGTACTATATTTGTACTATTAATCACTTTGCCTGATTAATGTTCTTAACTATTTTCTGTATTGCAACTTGTTACCATTAATATCATTTTCCATTCTAAAATTCTGTAAATGTTTGTAGATAATTATGTCAACATTAACGTCAATGTAAATGTCAGCATTTAATTTAGATGATTCATCACTATTGCACTGAATGTGAACTAGTATCTTGCAAAAAGTATAGTTTTAAGCCATGCCTAAAGCTACTGCTGCAGAGCAATGGATGACGGAGTGTCCAGTAATGAGTTTTAAGCCACTGTACTGTGAATACCCAACAACCAAATGTATTTCATTGAAATCGTGGAACAGTAAGGAAGTGTGGACTGGCAGATCTCAGATGCTGTCAATTGGCAACTTTTGCGACTACGATGCAGTAGACAACCAGGTACCTCAGTACTTTATTTTTACAGAACTAGTGAATCATCACTGCCAGCTTGTACTGCACTTGCTCAGGGTCATTGGGCCAGTGCAGGTTGCCTGTACAAGATTGGATAGGCCTTGATCGAACTTGCACATGCCAGAAACAAGGTAAGCTGCAGCATTCAGCATGTGTTGAAGCGTGTCAGTTATATACTGAGGTGATCCAGCAAGTACGGCATTGTAGTAATCCACACGTGACAGTTTGCAGATAGTTTGCAGTATATCAGCTGAATTGGTTTTTGTGTTTATATTGTGTTCAGTGCAGTGATGTAGTTTTCAAGGTCAAGGTTGTTTTCTGTTGAGATGCCCCAAAAACGAAAGTCTTGGTCTTGATGAAAAATTCACAAGAATTTTGAAACTTTTTTGTTAATTATAGCTGTTGATATTTTGATGTTTCATATTAAGCGAAGTATCAACTATTTTTATTCTGTTTACACACAGAGTAGCAAGGATTGCTCACTTGATTTTGTTTTACAGTCAATTCTAACTACTTTGACTTCAGGTTTAGTCTGTTGCTCTTGAGAAAAAAAAGTCTTGACCTTAGTAGAAATAAATGTACAAAACATCAGTTTATACACTTGTTAACGGCAACATTTAAGGACTTGCACATCGAAAACAGCAAAAATTACAAAAGGTGATATTGCCTGCATCACACTGACTGTGTGTC
>Ga0056128_1002125_pt1 | contig 23153 bp, 8 predicted proteins | sample WorMetLIZISLAND2_FD_71113 | JGI IMG/M metagenome (GOLD analysis project Ga0056128, IMG submission 71113) | Marine gutless worms symbiont microbial communities from Max Planck institute for Marine Microbiology, Germany - Olavius geniculatus... ... | reverse complement strand
CTTCCGCCCCCCCTCTATTCCAGCATACTGCATCCGCCACTGGCTGCCACCAAACTTAAAGCGCCGCATACAACCACACGCCGTGTTTGCGCCGCGTTGCCACTTACTTCGTGGCACTGTGGCAGAAGAACAATTGGTTCTCCCCTAATTCTTTGGCTGTTGGAAAATTTTGTTGTCCGAAAACTGTAGTCCAGATATGCTGAATCCGGGCCCAAAATTCCTATCTTGGGAAAATTTAGGAGCAAATTAAAATTTTGAGCACTCGCACTTTTTTGCTGAAAATTTGCAACTGTTTGTTCAAAAAATGCAATAAAATTTTCTTGCCCCGGCTATTTTTTTAGCCCGTGACGCCTCCATGCGGCGTCATCTGGCTAATAGTGCATTTTCGATTTTTCGGCATTCAGTCGTCCAGTGCTTTCACATAACTGCAATCGATTACCGTCATTGTCGTTGTCGTCGCCATCGTTTGCGTATCCAATTTTTTCAAGCACTTGGTATTACGTTTGCATCCATTATTGTTAAAAAAATACGATTATTTTATTTTTTATAGTCTGCACTCTAATTATCTAATCGAGATCACCGAAGATTACATAAAGAATCAAGCAAAGAATATAGAATAAAAATGCATACGCAGTGCACAACGCATTGTGCATATAAGTGTTATGCATGAAAACAGAACGTTTGCCCGCAACTTTTTTTCCTTTTTTTCTTCTATTTCTACTTATTCTTCTTTGGTTATCACTCCGAGCACAGACCGTCAACAGGGACGCGCAAAGCGAGTTTTCATGATAACGCGGCATAACGTCCAGATGTGACGGCGTCCAATCAGCTGTCATTGGAAGATAATTACGCAGCGTTGGCGCTGTGGAAGAACTGATTTTCGCCGCTATTACTGCCAAGAAAATGACGCCAAATGACTTTCGAAGAGAACATTGGGCGCCAGATGTTTACATCGAAAAATCGCCATTTATGGTCACTTTTCCAGACGGAAAAAAATCCCTTCTGACAAAAATCTGTAGTACATACATATGTTTGTACTATCTATTTGTATAAAACAAAATCACTTATGAAATGTCTGGCTTACTTTTGAGGCTACTTTACATAAGCCACAAGCACTCGCCTGGCAACGAACTCCACAAAGTTGGCGAAAGAGCTACAAAAGAAAACATTAGCAATCATTTCTGATAAAATTACTTTTGATATGCAAAATGTGTTGTATCAAACTGCCAAGTATCCAGCTATTTAATTTACGATCAGTCACATTACGATTAATTAAAATTTATAAGTATAACATTTCATATTTTTTATTCACTTTACTCCTTTTTTAATTTTTAGCGCGTATTTTACATGAAGATTTTCAAAATCGACAACAAAATAGTCGCCGGTCTATGATATAAGCACTGCACAGTTCTGCGCATGGTGCAGACTGCTTGTCCTTCGCGAACAGAGAAAAAAATTTGGTGCGTGTCCTCGACGGTATAATTCTATCATTAATCTGCTGTTTTTTTTGGAACGGATCGAGACACAATACGATATGCTGACAAAAACAGAACATATTCTGGAATGCCTAGGTACATGGTTCTGACGCAAAAATACAAGCGGACGACTGGCTGTAGGCGAAATTTTTTCCACTACGACCATAGCCTCCTGAACAAAAAATTTCTCATTACCCGTACAATAAATGAAAGCGATAATGCAAGACCCAGTTTGGGGGATTCAATTTTATGTCACTGTCACTTGCAGTTTCATTACTTAAATTGTTAACTTACATTGTGTCTAGGTCAACTCAGCTTCCTATCCTCATCAGGATGAGAAATAAGTATTATCTTATGGACCACAGAGGTACATGTCAAAGCCTAGTGCGGCTAAATGGAGCAGTGGTATGTCTACTAGTTGCAGACTGCGGGTCCAATTGTTCGCTGACGCGGGCATTGGATGGCCGCATAGTGCGCTGCGGTATCATTAGCTCATACCAACCAGCTGCCACTTCCGAGATTGTGTAACGCTTCTGGTCGTGAGTTTGTCTCATGTAAGAAGCGCTATAGCAAGTGCTGGACTTTTTTGCTTTTTTTCTGGACGTGTGCCTGAATCATTTTAAGCCAAATATTCGAACCTTTGCATTTACTTGCACCGAGTACCAAAAGTCGTAATTATTAGTGTAGGCCCTATGTTACCAGAACGTCTTATCACGTGTGGAGCCTGGGCAACCAATCAGAACCGAACAGAGCCGGCTGTTGACATTTTCCATTATAGTGCAAAGCGACGCCGACAGACGGCGGCACCGTGGCACAAAACTCAACCATTCGCAATGCAGAGTCCCAGTCCATTAAACTACTTCTCATACAGTTAGCTTCCCGTCTGTCATATTCCGACCTCAGACAAACCTGTGGGCATCATTTGTCATCATCGTCATGCAGCGACCGCACAACGCAAGACGACCATACAAAGAAATCATTTTTTGCACGTGTGCAGATGTTGGATATCACGAAGAATAGCGTCATAATAAAATATTCGCGTCGCATTCAAAGATTTTGCGCCGCCAATCGCAGACATCAGACTTTTTATCATCATACTGTTACAATAGCAAGCACAATAGATTACAAACGAAAACAAAGATTAAAAGGACGAATAAAAAACAGCATGTAGCCTACCAAAGAACGTGGTATACGCTTCACTTAACGTTTGCATAATAATCGCCATTGTGCGACACAGTCTTAGCTTAGCCTTGATGTGTCGAAAAAAATATATCCAAAACACTGGCAACATTTTAACATTTTTTTCTACTGTCTGCGCAAAAGGAGAATTATAAGCAATTTTACAATTACGAAGTTATCAAATGTACTTGTGTCGTGGAAAAAAGGCAGTCATATTTGTGTGTTTAACCGCGAAATGACTCGAAAAATTACAAAAAAATTTTTTTTATGAAATCATTTATAAAACATTTTTCAGCGTGACTGACAAAAATCGACCGGATTTTGGTGGCGTTTCAACTGCGTCAGAATGTCTGCAAAGCTGTGTGTATTCCGATGGTTTTTACTTTAAATAAACTAAGAGTGCAATGCAGTCTAGCAATGACAAGTGTATGATAAATGTAATCTATAACATTATGAAAATATTATATGATGGATGCAATTATTGTAGCAACAATGCAGTAATGTCAATTAAGCCTATTGCAATAAGTTTTTTTAATGAAATATCGACATACGCAATATCGACGGTGACATTATTCCGTTTATTCGATCTCACATAACGCATAAACGCCGCCATTATCGCTGCATTCGGTCCGCGTGGCAACCGATGACCAGCGCGAAAGTAAATGATTGCTTATAGGCCCCTAGACTTTTGTCGACGACGAATCAGCGCCATCATAACTCACGTTTTTCTTCGCATCCCATCAACTTTCGGCCGGCAAATCGACTCGATATCTTTTCGGTAATTGATGGCCGCCGCAGCCAGCCTACGGCGCTGCTATCGATAAGTGGGCTGAACGGGAACGAGTTGGCGCCTTGAGACTGTCTATGCAAGATGAGGCGCGGGACTAACTGGACTGGACTGGAGTTAGGCAACAAGCAATGCTATTTACGGGCGGATGATTGACGACTGGTCCCGGAGATTCTTTATGTCAAGACCCGCAGACCGTGATGTTGATGCCAATGAGCTGTTAGCTGCTATCCGCTGGCTGCCGCCGCATCACTAAGCCATTGTGTAACAGCAGCAGCAGCAGCAGCAGCAGCAGTAAAGGTGTAGCCGCATCATCACGACGCGAAGCCTTCACTCGTAGCATCCCGCCGCTGCGATTTGCCACCACCAGCACACAAATATCTTTATAATTTATTTCTTCTTATTGCAACTTAGAGACGGCACAATCAACGTGCCTTATTATTTGGATGGTTTGTATTGATATACTTGAGCTATCAATGTTAACTTATTTTTCTGTGTTATGAGCTAATCTTGTGTGACTTTAAACGGACATATAAGATCGCAAAAGCTCCATGCGAATATCTATTGATTAATAGTCTTATGAAGCAAAATGATGCAAAATTGCAATTCATTGTTATAAATAGAGAAATACAGACACGACGTAGGTAGGCTTAGTAACGCATCTAGGTTACGCGCTGTGTATGCCAAGTCTGATGCTGACGTGAAGCTTTTGACGTGGATTATTCGGCCAAATGAAACTTGCATAAATCACGCCGACGACTTGAGCAGATTCAATTCGACATCCGATGACGTCACCAACAGCAGCAGCAGCAGCAAAAGTCTTTGCCGAGGCTTTTGTGCATTACAGGCAACGACTTCCTAATATCACCGTGGGAGCGATATTTTCTCCTCTTTCATCTAGATCGTTTTTCTCTCATTCCTTTTCTTCCTTTTCGCCTTCCCCTTTCTTTTAGTTTTTTGATAATCTTTATTCACCAACACAATGTGGTAGAAAAATTAAAATTAAAATTTTATTTTTTCTTTGCTATCTTTTTTCTCCCTTCCTTTTTCTTTCTTTTTCCAGTTTTTTCATCCATATTTTCTCTAGCCCATCTTACTGGCATTACGGTTAAATCAGACGCCGAGATGCAAAAATACTGTTTTATTCTGCTGTTGCAATACATTCGCCAGAACGCTTAGATGGCGTGACCCCCAGAGACTTTTGTCGCCCCATCGCCCCATGTTCCCATGTTCTAGGGCCGTGGTCGATCAGCTAACGCAGTTGTCGTTTCAATCACGTCCCAGCATGCACTGCACCTCTGTGGCTATTTGGCAGACGTCATTACCATTACGCACAAGGTGACCAGCAAAAACAGCATACTTTTCGACGTAAACTTCGCCCACGGATGTAGGCCTACGTAGCGCATCAGTTTAGCGGAAAAACACTCTTTTCGAACGTCAGTTATTTTTCCCAATTTTTCGACCTGTTTGAGTAAGCCTACATTTTCCGTTTTCTGACAGACTGCATCTGAGTACATCAAATAAATTTGAATGTTTGCCATTTTGTCCCAGTGACTGTTGTTCTACGGACCGTATTTCATTGCATAGGCTACCCGTGCGCGTATCGTGTGACAAAAAGCTTCGGAGAATTGGCGAAAGGGCGTTGACGTTACGGCGTCAAACAAATCAAACGAAACGATTGTTTGCGCTTTAATTTGAATGTGATTTGATCGCTGTTCTGCAACTTTAGTGTTTAAAACAAAAATTTTCGTAATATCTTTAGCTTGTTGTATCCATTTTCATCGCGTTTGACACCTTGTTATACAACAAGTACGTCCATTTCACAGACTACTAAACTTCACGGATTACTGGACTAATTATTAAATTTTCTACGTTCAACCGTTTTTAGCTTCAGATTTTTCCTGGCCTTTGCTATTCACTAGACTTCATATTTTTATTTTTTGTTATTTTGCTGTTTTCGATGTGTTTTCAATGTGCGAGTTTTTTTTAATATTGCCGTTAACAGGTGTATAAACTGATGTTTTGTGCATTTATAACGCTTACGGGCGTAACGCATTTTGCCGTATCGTCACGAACGCATAATTACCAGCTATAACGACAGCCCGGCGTTGGTCCGATACGATTGGATATTTTTGTCCACGCCGTCATTGTTATATAGCGTGCATTATAATGTTAGTGCTAGCACTAGTCTCGCTGCTAACACAATTAGGTCCTGTACCGAACATTTCAGCTACCGTTCGCATTTCCTTCATTTTCTTCCACTAGTCGCCATCAGCACGCCCACGTACAGGGTGATCCGAAAATAAGACCAAAAGTTTTACAGCGTGATAAATTTATGAAACATTAAACGCTTTTGGCGGAAAAAGATTGTTCTGGAAATTGCCAATCTTTAAAAAGTATGGCGTTTTAAGAAATTTTATTTACGTTCAAGCATTCGCAAAATGACAAATTTTGTGGAAAATGGACACGCTAGACGACTGTTATGAACAGAAATATAAAATTTACAAACCGAATGTAAAATCTTAGGACGGCCGATAGATTTTCGAGTTAATCAACAGTGAAGGTGGTCTTGGGGTGCTGAACGCCGCCAGCTGCGTTCTTCTGCATCTAATACCCCGTTTACACGATCGAGCAGACATCGAGCAAACATTGAGCAATTAGCATATATAGTTTGAATACATTTGCTTGACGTTTGCTCGATGTTTGCTCGGTCGTGTAAACGGGATATAACGCAGCTGTTGTAGTGAGGACTTGGACCCAGTTCTGGAAACGCGTTTTCTCCGTCTGCGGTCCAACAATCTGGAACCAGATTCAGCCCCACACCAGGAACCTTTATTGTGATCAGGCTTTTTCTAAAAGCTTTCAAGACTTAGCCTATCTGAAAGGGTAAGCATCCCTCTTGCCTAATTTTTAAAAGCTTTTACCAACACATGCAATAGTGCATTTGCAATGACGTTATAATTAAAGTGCTCGACACGCATCAAAATCTTTGCAGGTGCACTACGTTCAAAGTGTAAAGACTGACTCTCACAAAGTCGTGTCTAGCGCGAAAGGTGACGTTTGTCGTGTTGCGCCATCTAGACTATTTGTCACTCCACTGCGTTTTCAATGCTGAGAGTGCCGGCAAAATAATTCTGAAAATCTGTCTATATATCGGGTGACGCAGTTATAACAGAATAGGTTAATTATGGCGTAAGCTACGTTCTGGGCACCGTGTGAAGTGGGCGCCAAGCGCAATCAGTTTCCAGACGATTTCGTAAATCGAACCAACCACGTGGACATGTTCGCATACTCACACACCCAGACAGAGAGAGACAAAGAGGAAGAGAAAGACAGATAGACAGACCCACAGTCCCACACACATAGTGCTGAATTCACACAACGTTTTCGTGCATTCGCTACCGTACTACGAAGAAATAACTTTAAACTACAAAAGTATGCAAGAAGCTACGTTCGGTCTCCGCGTTTTTGTAAGCAATAATCAGATACAATTTTAATAACTGCTTCACGTTGACTAAAAACACGCAGAGTGATTGTCGTTAACGGCAAACGAAAAAAAGTGTGAAAAAAACAAAATACTAATACAGCAAAAATAAAAAAAATACAAAAGTACAAAATTTGCGACAAAACTTAACACGATTACGTTTTATGAAGGACATGTTCTTTGAATCGATCAAATGACAAGACTTCTAAATACGTACCGCTTTTAGATCTTCAGATTTACTCTGTAGACACAGGTAATTGGCGTCGACGCCATGCCCTGCAGAGGCAAAGGTAATTCGGCGTGTAATGAAGTAACGTAACGGTACGGTGTTTCGGCGAAGGCAATCTAGCTCACTGTTAGTCGCGTTTTACTACCTGCAAATGACTTTCGCATCCTGCCCGTCGCATCAGACGAAGCACAAACAGTGACGCAATAGCATGCGCAGCAGCAGCAGCAACAGCAGAAGCAGTCGCTTTCGTAGAGATGCGAAACTTTTAAAAAAAATCCGCAAAATACCGCGATATATACGTAATCGTTTTATACGTTACAACGTATCATTTTCTCGAATTGCTAATTTGCTATGAAATAAAGAATCCATGTTTTTAGAATACAAAACCAGTAAGAAAATCACCAGAATAAGCAACAAAGAAAATATTTAGTGTTTAATTTTTCGGAGGTGTAAAAAACGAATTTTATAATAGCATAAAAACAGCCAGACTGCAGACTTTATTTCATTAACTGACTGTATGAGAAACTGCAGTACTGCTAAACACTCCCTATTTTTTACGTCGAAGCGACAACGGTATTGGCTGTCGATGCGCAAGCTTAGTAATCCCTTAAAATTAATATAATGATATTTTGTTTTTGAGTTTGAAGGGATCGTACAGAAAGCTACACGATTTCTGTCTTTATGTGTATCTGTTTGTCTGTCTATCGTACTGTCCGCAGGTCGTGTGTTCACTTCACAGCTTGCCGCGTCGACAGCGACTTCGCCTACCGGCTTGTTAGCCGACCGTACATAAGTAACGGTCGAGCTTATGGTACGACCGTACGAGTTGTCATCTGTCTGTCTGTCGTCGTCTGTAACGGATGTATTGCGGCTAAGTTGTAGGGCGTAGAAGAAAACTTTTTACACGAATAATTAGCCATGTGCCTTAAACTTAGACATGCAAAATTTCGGCTGTCTAATGTAAGGGGAACATTTTCAAATTCGGGGTTGAATGGAGAAGGGTAAAAAATGTGCGTTTTTAACGGAAAACTGTTTATATCGCGGAAACGGCAAGAGATACGGCCAAGGTTACTAATTATCACTAATAAAAAGTATCATACGCCCACTCAGATAAAATAGAAACCATTGATCTTGGATGACCTTGAAGGTCACTTACGGTACGGTACAGTACCAGTACGGTCGGTTATCCTAGCGACAGCTGGGCTTCTTGTTTTTTTTATAAAACCGTGCATCACTGTAGGCAGCGTAGGCGGACGCTGTTTGGTTAGGTCTCTCCATGTGTCGTTGTCGTCTGCGTCGGAGATTTGACGAAATTACGCCACTACTGGCAAATGGAGCGGCGAGATAGAACCGTCAACAATGACCGCGGGAACCCCCAACCCACCGTCCGACCTACCTGGGCCCCTTCCCCGCATGTTACTCACTACCAGAGGACTGTGTACGTGTGGCGCGAACCCCATTAGCTTCGATTTGCAGTACAACATGTTTTGTAAACTTGGCGTATACGAGAAAGCTAACACAAATCTAAAGTCAACAGCGAGTCCACACTGCAAGTTTAACCAGTAGCGGATTATTTATAAAAAGGAGAGTCGCCCCCTTATTGACTAAATGCATCTTGAAACAAATGCAAAATTTTGGCACAAAAATGCATTATTTTTGCACAAATTTAAAAAAAAATCTGCGGGAAAAGCGCAGCTCCCTCTCCAGACAAAACCCCTCTTACTTTTTCACCCCCCCCCCTGTTTCAAAATTATAAATTCGCCACTGAGTTTAACCTCCCAAGTGTGTATTAAATGGAAAGCTTCTTACAAAAAATCCAGCGCATCCCAACGTGTACTATGTTATACACCTTGTTTACTACAGGGTCGTAGCAACAAGGGTATATTGGTATAAAACATGTATATTTCTCAAAAATTACACTAGTATGCAGTAACAATGGCGTAAAGGTCAAGGTAAAGATGATGTATAACTCTTACACAAAGTAGTAAACCCCTCGGAGAGCTTTGGAGCGTCAGCTGCCATATGGGATCACACATTGTTACCTGCCACCCGACAAAGGTGAATGTGCCCCACGTTAACCCCAGCCAGACAGGCCGGTACATGATTTACTTACCCCGGAGGGATGAAAGGCTGAGTTGACCTTGGTGTTGATTATATACCAAGGTGGTTTAGGGGCCTACCTCTTCGCAGACAGTCACACGTCCAGGTAGTAACCACTTGACAGTGTCAGAATGGTTACTGAAGTTATATACGAACGAAAATTAATTCAAGTAAATTTCGTACTTCCCCAAAACAAATTTTTGCCTACGCCTCTAGTTGTTTAACAAATCTACAACAAACGAAAGTAATGGAATTTGGACGTGTCTAGCCGTCACCCGCCGGCGGCGAACTTCGTCTGTCTGGAAGACCGAAACTCTATTACACATTCGCAACGCATCTCCACGATAGGCCTACTCTTACACACAGACCCGCACACCCCTATACACTTGTCTATACACCCGTCTACACCTAACATAGCACCTACAGTATCTGTTCTAGTCAGAAAATTTTGCACTTGACCTGTTCTGAAATTTGTTTTTAGAGACTGGCCACGACTATAAACAAACTGAGGGAGGCAACAAAGACCTACAAAAGATGGGGTTCACCCGGTAAGAAGCAGAAGTGGCAGCTTTTGACAGACACGAATGGCATCAAAGTAAGATGCGAAACGAATCAAGGGTTAAAGGTTCAAAGATAAATTTAAGCGATATTTCACGCACATACTCCAAACTACAAAGTTTTATTTAATTATTCCTAATTCTTCCAAAGTTAGGTTAAACCAAGCTCGGCCACTTAGAAAAATGTTTATGTTTTGCTTGAAAACGTAGACTTGAACGCGGAATACGCGTGTAAAATATCGCTGATAAATTTTCAGTTCTTGAAAAGTAAATTTCCGAACACATCCGGAGAAAAACTTTCTGACTGTCTGAATGATTGTATTAAGCTGCAGTAGGAGGCAGGAAGAGAAACAAAGTTCATGGTAATTGTGTTGGGTTTGTAAGCAAATATAAATACGCTGAGTAGGCAACTTGATCTTTTCGACTGTCGAAGCCCGACCAAAATTATGATGTAAATCGTATGTATATAGTATATAACTGACTCCCCAGAACATAATTTGACAGTGTGTTAGGGGGATTGAGAAAACAGTTGGGAGGTTCAACCCCCAACCCCCGCGGCAATTCAAACACTGCTGTGCCGCATTCAGTTTATCGCCCATCGAGCTTCGCTGAACCGCTACAGAGTTTAAAATAATACAATACGCAATAAACTTATACGGCGCGCAGACACAATTTAAAGGTTTCCGATGCGTGAGTAAAAAGTAAGCACGAATTTATAGCAATAGCACAACGTTTAAAATCGATATCATTGTCATCATTATCAATTTATCATCATCGTTAAACGATAAAATTATTGTTAATATGCTAAAGCGACGATAGAGAGTAGGGTCTCTGACACAGTCAGATACGGTACTCCAGATAGTTAATTTAGACACCAAAAAGTGATCACTTAAACCTTATCGAATGACTAAAAAACAAGATATCGCCGCTTGCGGTAGTATATCACGCGCAGTGCGGTTTAGAACTCGGGAACTGACTGCAAATTTAAAGCTTAATCCCTTTTACTGTCAACGCCTAAAACGCCCGGCAGCCGAACGGACGGCCGCATATTATGTTAACACTCGACGTCGACATCTTTCTTTGTTTTACGCAGCCTGTCGTTTGTTGCGCATGACAACAGTTTATAAGTGAACATGCTTAAGCAAAAGATATTTCTTTGCAAGCAATTCTGCTGTGGCGTTTTTAGCTTTTGACTTGTGGCTTTATACGTAAACTGAAAATTGTAGACCGGTTATACTGTTGCCCTGTGAAACACTCATGTAAACTATGGCTTTATACTGTTTTTGTTTTCGAATGAACTAACAGACAACCGACAAACGGCAAGACGCAGACTCAGTAGCCTGTAGACGGCACGACACAGCTGACAAACTTTAATTTGCTTTCTGTCGACAGACAACCGAGGGCTTAATACGGCTTATGATGGATTATAGCTTTTCTGTTAAAGCTTTGTTAAGTCAGTATCCGAGCTCTTTTTAAGGTCAGTGCTAGCGGTAAATCGGAGATCTCGCACTATAGAGAGCAGAACATTACTAGCGGCAAATCACTATTTACCTAATTACATTTATCTCGTTGTTAATGTAACAATGCAGCCACTTTTTTTCTTCACGGCATTGCTAAGACTGTGGTTGAAACTGGAATGTTATCAATTACCAAGCATTAAATAAAATTTATTCAAAAAAACTAGTAGGTTAGTTCTAAGTCCGTGTTACAGAAAACAGCTTTGGCTTCAGATGGACTCTGATATAATACTGAATAAGCTGATTAAAATACCTGACAGTGTCGTGGGCATGGTTTATAAACTTTCTATGTCTGCCACGCATATAAATTCTACAATCTTCTCAATAATGTGCCTACCCGATCTACATCTAGCAATTTTCCAGTGCTAACAGCAAGATCGCCGATCTACCGCTAGAATTATTGCTTTTTAATTAACGACATAATTTTTCCTCATTCACTGGTATTCTCCTGGTGCAGCCTTGACTTCCATTTTTGCATTAACTTTTTCTTGCCAGCAACCTCCGTTTTCTGCTCGTTTTCCTTCACTGATTCACAAAGCGTAACGTTATCCCGTTTCTTCTTTCTTCATCTATGCTTTGTTTAAGTTAAGACCATTATTTCCATTTATTTCAATTTATGGTAAACTTGTTGCACAACTTGCTGTGGATCATAAGAGAGCATGTTGTACAGCATAGTATACTCACAACAAACTCGAAGTCGATTCGAAGCTTTACCGGTTACAATTAACGATGCAATATAGTAATTAAAGGAATACTAACGACACACCTGTGCTAATTGGCAGGTAATTCGATGATGACGTCAGTTACACAGATAGCTGTCATCAGAAAGTTGAAGACCACGGTAGATACGTTGTGCCTGTAATCGTCAAGTGTGTGGTCTGCAATAGATGGGCCAGCCGCTGCGGTCAGCATTGGCGCACTGCACTGGTAGGCGCAGCGCAGGCACTGCATTCTGCACGTAGGCTACGACGGTGGTCCGCAGGGTCGTATTTAAGGGAGCAGGTTAGCGGGTACAACCCCCCCCCCGAAATGTTGAAAATTTTAAAAGTTAATATGACAATTCTGTATACAACAGTTTAATTTTTTTTATCTGTTTGTTTCTCTCGCAGATTTTTTTTGCCTCCGTTTTTAATCTGTTCTACCGCCCTTGTTTGCCTTTATTGTTCAGACTGCATGCACTAATTTTGGTCAATCGATTTTGAGGTAAATAATTAGAATTGTTGCCACCAGATGTCATATTTCAAGGCTAAAATGCACCAAATTTGATTTCGGCTAAGGCTCCGTTTCAGACCCCGCTGGGGACCCCCAGCGCTCCCCCAGACCTCTTAAATAAATTTGAGGAGTCCTAATTTTAAAGGAAAGAAAGGGGGAAAGGGAAAAAAGGAGAAAAAAGTGAGGGGATAGGGGAAGAGGAAGAGGAAAGAAAAAGGAAGGTCAAACCCTTTTCTTTCCCGGAACAAAAATTCTGGTTACGACATTGGTGGTTCGAGAGACTTTTAATAGCACTAGCCAACATTTATGCTTATTCTGTTGTGCACTCTATATCAATGGGTGATAGAAGTGTTGACTTCATGGCCGTAATCCACGCGTGAAACGTGCGTACCTGTTAAGTAACATTTAGGACACTTTCGAGCTATGCGTATGATATGGAATAGGCCCCAATTTAGTTTTGTTCGGCATTGTCAGTGGCGGATCTAGGCTTCCGTCAAGGGGGATATCCCCTTGCCTTTTTCCTCCTCCCTTCCTTCCTTTACTTCTCTTTCTTTTTCCTTTCCCTTCCCTTCCCTTTTCTCTTTTCCTTTTCTTTTCTTCTTTCCATTAGAAGTAGAACCCCTTGAATCCAGCTAGAAGGCGTGGGGGAGCGCTGCGAGCTTCCCCAGCGGGGTCTGGGGCGAAGACTTAGCCGACGTCAAATTTGGTGCATTTTAGCCTTAAAATATAACATTTGGTGGCAATAATTAGAATAATTTTTTTTGATACACGAACTTTTTAATAAGCAGTTCGGCAAAGCATATAAAGTGTTTGCTTATGCATAAAGACTAAGGGGGGCGGCCGCACGTACGCTCCCCCCCTTTGGATCCACCACAGGGCATTGTTAAAAGCCCTTCTGATCGGTTTGTTAGTCGTTTGTCGCTTGCGTCACACACGTTTCGGCGTTATCTTTCAACTGTGCTATTGGCGAGGTGTCCTGCGAGTGTTCCTTTTACACGATTTCATGACCGCTTCGCTAGTTAGTTAGTTCACGATCAATCTGTCAGTCGATCAGTCAGTCAGTCCGTCAAATGATCGATCAAAATCTAACACTGGCGTGGCGCCGCTTAATTAAACAAAGTTCTCAGAGGCGCCTTCTGTGAGTGATAAGCTTGCAGTAAGAAGCCGAGTCTTTTATATGGGTCTTAAATTATTTGCCATTAATGCTAAAATTCTCAAAAATATTATGAGAATAATGATTATGATTCTAGTTGTTGACATTGTTGTCACAAACGGCCATTTTGTACGCCACATTACACTTTTTGCTAGTGTGTCTATTTTTAGGTTATGTCAAGTGTTTACCTCAAAAGCAGACGAAACTTAAAATAAAAGAAACAAATTTGGTGTGGCAAACATGTCCACCAAGCACTAGCAACCAAAGACGTGCCAGTTTCAGTTTATATGTTGAACAGCAAGATTATCTAAGGATCGAAACCTTAAGAAAAACGACGTATTTTAGTGTACAGTTAAACTACTAGTGGCGAATCACCGTTAGGCCTAATTTACTGCCGGCATCTAAAACGCTCGGCAGCTGGAAGGACGGCCGCTCGTTTGTTTTTATTATGATGAATTAATGCAATAATTCCTTAAGTCATCGAGACTAGGCCAAGGTGACATGCACAATATAACATTTGCAACGTCTCTACATGCGTATTTTCGAGCAGCTACAATATAGCCATTGGTCCTACGGTGCCGATTGCAGCACAGCGTATGAATGCCAAATGTCGTGGCTAGCAGTCGCACGGGAAAGAGCAGCACGCGCGCATATTTCCCGGCTTGCTGGCTGACAGGACGCAGGTCAAAGTGGGCGGCGATGATAAGCGTTTTATAAAGAAGCAGACGGATCGACGGTCGCTAGCAAAAGCGCCGTGTGTCAAAGCTGTCACCAAGGAATAAACTCAGTACGATTGCTGAGGCGTCGCAAGCGGAGAGAGACAAAATATACTGGGGCCAGAGCGAGCTTTAATCAGATGTATAATTCGCTGAAGTAATAATGAAATTTAAGCAAAAGTATGCTTACGGTTGCCTTAAATATAACCTAAAACGTACGTTGCATTCAACACAAGACAATAAAAAAAGAATGCCAAAAACTAACACACTAAAACAATTTTTAAACGTGTGAGACTATCACTCCCTTACTTCTGTGGCAAATTTAAATGTATGTAATCTTTGATAAGAAGACATTTGATAAAAGATAAAAGGCTTTGATAAAAGGCTTTGATAAAAGACGCATTTGCCTCGTTTCTATGACCAAACGAGGCAAATGCCTGGGCTATGGGCTTTACGGCTATACTAAAAATTTGCGTTTTAAGGCCAGTACAGAGCCAACGAAGTCAACTAAACCGAACTGAAATCTAGGTTTAGATCAATTTAGTTGACTTTTTTCGTCCCGTAAGCGCTTTTATAGTCAACGCTTTTCCATTGTTTCAAGGGAAAAGCGAACATCACCCACGTGACAAATCTGCGACGGGGGACCACAGCCCCAGTATGGCACTGCAAATTTAGAGACATATAGGACGGCAAAGAGCATTGGGTGATCGTGGTGAATACAATGTCATGTGACCGGTCGGTGCTCGGTGTGAAAGCCACTTAGCACGTGGAAACCATTTGACAATTTGCTATCTGTCCGCTCACGGTCAGTGAACACACGCGGTGTGCAGTGCTATGCTTGCAATGACCACCATTGCACGTATTCGTAATGCGTTTTCCTCGAAACGACGACAATCGCTTTCCACTAACAGTGAAGTTCCGAAAATGCTCGATTCGGACCAAATTTTTTCTCCAAATCGACAGTGTTCTAAGGCTTACAACGCGGAAATTCTACCGATTTACATTTGCATTCTAAATGGAGGGCTATGTCCAAAAGTCTATCTAAAGGCTATCTATCAAAAGGCTGTCTAAAAAGTTTGCCTTAAATTTGCATTTGCTCGCACCCCTACAGAACTGCAAAATGTTATATTTATACCCTTGATATTTATTAATGTCAGAGAAAAACTTACCAAAAAGCTGAAAAAGTAAGGTAAAATCGTCGTATGATACAAGTATAACTTTTTTAAAAAAAATTTTAATAGAAACGTGTTTTTAACGTTTGCAAATCTCACATTTTTCACACTAATTTTTGTGTTGCTGCAGTTCGCAGCAATCGAATACTTTTTTCCTTTTCGTTTCTCCCGCTTTTTTGGATGTACTTCGTGGCAAGTTCTCAACACACGTGGGTACATGGTCTCTGTATAAGTCGGCTCAGCTCAACAAAAGTGCTTTAATTAACGAACGTTGAGGCTATTCGCCGTCTCACAATAAGAGTAGTCAATTGAGTTGTCGAGCCAAAGTTATTGACGGCAGCATGCGCAGTTTAACTGATAGGCCTATTCACGCTTTCGTCCAGGGGGGTTATGTCCAGGAAGGGTTATGTCCGGACACCATTCACGCTATAGCCGCGGTTACAAGTAAAATGAAAAAAATGTTGCAATGCATTCTGCAAATTTCGCGTAACATTTTGGCATTTTGATTTTTTGAACATTTGTTTCCAGTGTTGGCGACGAAAAGCTGTTCAAAAATGAACCGCTGAAAATAAACCGATCAAAAAGGAACCATCGAGCAACATTCAACTTCAAAAAATAAAAGTCTGAATCTAGTATGAGATTAAATAGCTGGACATATTGTAGACTTTAATGTTGTATTTTGCTCAAAAATTTTGCAGGATTTTGCGCAACATTTTAATATCATTATTAGTAAATGCGGACGACCTTAAAAAACATGCTAGTAGGAAAAACATGTTGTTCATCTTTTGCCTGTTGCGCCGTCGCTACAGCAGCAAATTCCGCAAAAGTTTGCTTCTGTTCTCGCACCTTGCTGACCTTACGTCACTGCAATATTTTGTCTTAGCTTTTAGCCAATACGCTGCCGTTTTCGTTCGTTTCCATGCGTGTGGCGCAGCGTGTGGTCCAAAAGACCGGATGAGCAGACGTTAAAAAAGCGCCTACCGTCGCTGCGGCGAACGTCAGCACACATCGTAGTGCTATTGATCGAATTCGACGTTCGCAGTATACAGTAGTATAACGGGAATGCGCGTTCGCAGATCATTTGCCGGGAAGTTGATGCGAAATCTGATTGTGGTCCCGTGTCCTGCCTTGCAGCAGATAATACACTCAGCATCTTACAGCTTCAGCATCAGCAGCAGCAAGTAGGCCTATTGTACTAGAAGAACGACAACTCAACCGAGAGAGAAAAACGTACTAATCAGAAATATAGCGCAAAGATGATAAATGTTATAAAATCAAAACTGGAATGTAGAAAGGTAAAGGTTGGAATATAGCTCTTTAGAAGATTGAGCTCCTCACAAAGCTACTGAGCGTCACCTGCTATATGGGATCACATGTGCTACCCGACACAGGTGAACGCGCCCTGTCTCAACCCCAGCCATATAAGCCGGTACTCGATTTACCTACCCCGGAAGGATGGAAGGCTGAGTTGATCTAAACGGCTGTTTACATATCGAGATGGTTTACCTGCCCGCAGACAGTCACCCATCGCAGTACTAAGTTATTAACCGGACCCGGCGTACAGTAACTTCGTTGATCGCATGAAACGCGTTACCGCTACTCCAGGTCACTAAGCACCAATCATGAAAAATCGTAAATTTACAGGGCTGAGCTGATCTCCATTTTAGCTCTTAGCCAGACATCAGCTTACACTGCGAGACTATGGATACAGAGCTCGTGCATCGCGCGATGTGCTTATATGCGCTGCAGCTTTCGGTAATACTCACTCTGCCAAAAAGTTAGAAAAATGATTTAAAAAACCGCACCTGTACAAATAAAAAAGTGTTGCAAAAAATAGAAATTACTACGGATGGGTAGGCTTTAGCGTGCATGTCATTTTCATCCCTACTGTGAAGTCGTTTTTCCGCCTCTGAAGTTGACGTAAAATCAGATTGTGCCTATTGCCAAACGCTGAAGCAGATAGACTCAAATAAAAACGCAGCATGTTAGCATCGGCATCAGGCTGGCTATTACAGTTACAGTGGCGACGGTCACCATTTACCTAGCGCCTAGCCGATACTGCATGCGTCGTAGTCGTCGTCGTGCTAACGTTTCCCGCGAGAAAACCTCTCACAGAACTTACTGCTGATCGAGGAGCGTTTCGCTTTTCTGGACGTTAACAGTCAGCCGGAGCAGCCTCTGCAAGCATGCGGTGATGGGCAAAGTTGCGCTGTCGGAATTTCGCAAAAGGTCGCATGCAATTTCGACGACAGCAGAATGCTTCTCGCGTCTTAGATATGGCGTGATCGTCTGTCCGTCTGTCCGTCTGACACACTGCTGTATTATATCAACACGGTGCAGAATATGATCACGAAAACTTTACTGTGGCTGCCGCAAGGACTCTATGTTTTGTGTGACAAAATTTTCTGCCGCTGAATGAAGGGGTTCTCCTCAAACGAAAACGTCAACGAAAGTTACCCTTTAAACTCATTACTTTAAAGTTATTGGCTTGTTTAGCGCAAAAAACGATTGCAGGTAAGCACAGACTTGCTGCTTATCATAGCAAGCACTGGAGACGAGCTTTTCGGGGGTATTAACATAAATGACCTTGAACGACAATGAACTCCCAAAATACAAAGTTTTCGTGATTTTTTTTTATTCTTATCCGTGGCGTACATTTCAAAATGTTATAGGGAACCTACTTTTACAAAAATCTGTGTTTATGACAAGATTTTTGTAAGTCTTACAAAAGTGGGGTGCACTGGAGACACGGTAGTGTGTCGCGATATTTCAGTAGTGGCATAATATTATTATCGCTTAAAGATATGTTTGAACATACCAGTGCGCCTCTCTATTTGTGCCTGAGATCTGCTAGCGTGGCATCAGTCTGGACCAGTGGTCAGACAGACGTACGGATATACGTTGGTTTACGTCTGTACGGAGTCACGCGGTCAAAAAAACAGTCCTGCTATATCATAACCTCACTGGAGACGAATTCACGGCCACCATGCCCCGCGAAACACTACCGCCGCCGGTAAAAAGTTTTTACCGCCGCCTACACACTGTCTGTCAACTTACGGTTTAGCACACGGTTCAGATCAGACCTCGAGTAAACTACGTTTGATTTCGAACCGCCGTCTGACTCCAATAAAATTATGATCTCGGTTTAGCTCGCTAATCGAAGCGAAGCGATGAACCGTGGCTAACAACAAAAACTTGTTGGTATCGATTTGTTCAATGATAATTTTCTGATTCGGATGTGTTGTACACCCCTATCGCAAAAAAAACATCCCGAACATTATCGATTGTCATTCGAAGAAAAGGTATCCAATTTTAATAATTTTTGGTACGAATATTACTGGCGCAACTAGTTATCAAATGTCCGTTGAATATCACATCACACCCAATGTCTGCTTCTGCACTACCAGGGGAAAACAGAGCCAACGAAATATGTGTTGAAATAAACAGAAATACGTCAAAAACCATCCCCAACATTATCAATTGTGACAAAGAAGAATAGGCAGAGTTTAATAATTTTCGGTGCAAACATTTTTGACACTACTTTGCATCAAATGACTGTTCTAGTTACCACCTCACCAAATGTCTGCTTCCGCGCTACCTGGAAAAACGCAAACAGGCACAATAAAATGATGCAATATTTTGTTGGTTTTTTCCCAGGTAGTGCAGAAGCAGACAATGGGTGCGATGAAAAATTAAACATTTGTTTGATCGCAAGTTGTGTCAGAAATATTGTTGTCAAAAAATTATCGAAATCTGACATCTCTTTTGTAAGTTACAATCGAAAATGTCTGGGATGTTTTTTCCGGGACACGGTGTAAATTTGCTAGTAAAGTTTAGCTGATCTGAAATTAATTTCCGTTGATTCAATGCGTCCGTCATTGTCGCCAACGAAGTTACCCTACGTTATTTACCCTGACTTAGATGCAATTTATGCGTACGCGGTACAGACCTAATTTTGATTATTGGTCACTGAAGCGGATGCTAAATGCACCATGGAACGGTTAGAGGAATTAATAAGGTGTTTATATCGGTGATTTTGCAATACTAACTCAGAAAAACGCAAGAATAAAATTTAAAAAAACGAATCATCAAAATGCAATGAATCAACAGCTGATCTTTAGCCAATGGCCTGCGGTATTTAACTGCTACTTTACGTTGTTTTATAGCGTTCTTCCAGTTAACTGTAACTGCAACGGAAATAGGAAATTTAATCAAATTAATGAAACTTTTGGTGTTGATACTTGATAGTTTGATACGTAAATCAATGGGGCTTAGAATCTCTAATTTTCGGTCAGCACACAATGATATTTGTCCATATTTAGCAATAGTAATAGGCTATTCATAGATCTAAATATCAAAAAAGTTTAAAAGATTTTTGTGAAAAACAATAAACACAAGAGATTCCTGTGACATCAGTGAGAATATACTGTTACAAATATTTCCTAAATGCGTCTAATCTGTTGACCATAAGTTGGACTGAAATAGCAGCGGGTTGATAGCGAGGCTCGTGGGAATAACATCCAATGAGCGTCGGATAGTAGACATCAGAGACCACCAAGGCAGCTTACTCTACGACATACTCTGTATATGGGTGGTCGTCTCATTGCATGGTGGGCAGTAATGAACGTCCTCGGAAATTGCAAGACACTCACCACGAGATACAGCTCGTGATGGCTTGAGCAACTGAGATAATAAAAGTCGTAATTAGAAATTATCCAGTAATTTCTCTTAGAATCTTTATCGCCTTTCTCTCGGAGAGTAAGGGCGCGTTCAGAGCGAGGTAACTTAGATGAATTAAACTACACTCAACTGAAATGACATAACGTTTCAGTTCAGTTCAGTTCAGTTACGTCGCTCTGTACGCGCCTTAACATCGCTTGGAATTAAGTTATACACCGTGTCTCAATAGAAAAAAAACATGCCACTTTTATTTTTGGAATAACTCAGTGCAGCGTTGGCCGATTTTGATAATTTCTGGTACTCAGCATCGTGAAGCAATTCGACGTAAAATGTATACTTCAGCCCATTTCATCTTAATACTGTTGTTACAATACCTTGTCAAATGCAGAAGTCGTAGTTTGGCCGTATACAACAACGAATTCATACTGGAGAGCGCATGCGTCGGCTCAAAAATCACTGAGACCGCAAAATCATTGAAAACCTGTTACATTTTTAACAATAGTCGTGTTCGTTTTAAAATCGTACGTCGACAAACTAAAATGACGCATCAACAGCGAGTGAGCCGCTCTGGGTCGCGCGTTATTGAACGTGCTGTTGGCGAGTCGCGTCAACGTCCACTGCTTGCGTTCGTGCTGGAGGAGACATTTTAAGCACACGCAGTAATAAAAATCATGTGACGTAATACGTAAAAAGACTTTTTGACAGATAATAACTGTCTCGTGCTTGTCGCTATTTAGTTAATCATTTCTGAGCCGAAGCACGCGATACCCAGTGTGAGTTTATTGCTGTAAACAGCCAAAATACGGCTTCTGAATTTCACAAGGTAGTGTAACACCAGTATTAAGGTAAGGTGGGCAAAACTAACGTCATCTACGCCAAGTTTCTTCGTAATGTTGCTTGCCAAAATTACTAAAATCGGCTAATGTTTCACGGATTTATTCAAAAAATAAAAGTGGCGTGTATTTCATTGAGACACGGTGTGGATCAAGATTGCAGTATCTTTAAGTATATATGAGTGAATAAGTCTAAGTAGCCTAAATAAGAAAACTTGATAACCGTAAATTCTACAGTTAGTCACAAATGTGCCGCTATTTCGACATTCCATGCAGCAAAACGGTTATGTTTTCAACAGCCGTTGCAACTTTTCACAGTTAATGACGGCCTCTATCGTCCCCAGAAGTCGGCCGTTATGCACGTGATGTCATGCACGTGACCGTACCACGTGACTTACTGATGTCATGTGACGTCAGTAATGTCGACCCTAAACATCCCACGCAGGTCATCAGTTTTATCAGTAGATAATCTCGGCCAAACAGCTGAATTTTAATTCTTTAGGTGGCATACAGCAACGCCGCAAATCTTTTACTTTACGTAGGCCAATCTAAAAATTCCAGATTGATTGATTGAACGTTTCGTTTGACGTTGAAGTTTTGAGGTCAGCTGGGTTCATCAGCTGCAGATGTTGACGTATAGCTGCAGCCAATGATAGCGCAGCACGACATCATCACTGCGTGTCATGGCGTACCATGGCATCGATTATCAACGTCTTCCGAGAGATCATAACTAAATAAGGTGATTATAATTGCTGCAGACCACGCCCATCATCAAGTGCTATAACAGAAGAAGCTTCCTTAATCGAGTATCAACTGATCGGGCATCAACGTCGACTAGAACATCATTCTACAAAAAAAGTCTACACTGTGCAGGCAAGTCAACGAACTGACTAATGCAATTCAGTTAAATGATTTGTCAAAACAAATTCGTTTCTATAGTTTTTGTCGTAAACAATAATTATCATATGCTATTAAGAAAAACTAAAGAGTTATTAATTAATTACGGCGCCCAAAACGTTATTTCTCGGCGGTATTATGCTTTACTGCTGATGTTTCTTTCTTTTTGTTTTTTACAGCACGAGATCTCAGAGCTCCCTGTACTTTACTTCAGTAAATTTCGAACAAAAGGGGTGTATATTTCACCTATATGGGGAACAAAAACCCCTTGGTGGATTGAGCCCAATTTTTGGTGGTATAGCGTCCACGACGTAGTCACGCCATTCAAATTTGGTGACGATCGGTTCAGGGGTTTTTGTTTGGCTGAGGGTCAAAGTTTGCCTTTTCCCATAGACTTTGAAGGTCGTCCTTACAACATTCACACTACCGTGTGAGGTGTGATGTCGTCACGAAAATGTCGTCAAATTGCAGGCCCTACAAAAAAAGTTTAAAACGTTTACAGCTATTCATGTCAGATACAGTGACGTTTTGGCAAGATGTGTTTTCGTGCTTTGTTTTCGACTAATTTAATCAGCAGTCCATCAAACGAGCTTGGATTTCTAACCTGTCGCCGCACGCGGGTTATATAATCCAACGTCGTCAACAGCGAGTGACCCAGTTTAATCTGACACTCGGTCATCAGATACAGAGACAAAATCAGCTGAGATATTGAATCATCTTCGGAGTAGATAAGTAGGCCTATTTTGCACAAATGATTTGCCATCACTGAAAGCGCTCTGAGTGAGACAATATCGTCTGGCATTAGTTGAATTATCTCAGGGAAAGCAACAAAGATAGTTGCGGGAAGTTGATAGCTGTATCCGGTGTAAATTATCAAAAGTACGTTAAAGGTAGCACATTGCTTGCAGAGTTGATAATCGCCACGTTTGTACGCGTACAGTGCCTCAAAGTCTGTCAAGCAGATAGCGCGTTTAGAATCCATGGTCGCGAGATAGCGAAATGTTGTCAGATGTTCAACTGCAGACTGCTGCAGTAGCTCAACCAGTTCTGGTTTGTTCAACTGACTGAGTGGTGTCATCGGCGTAGCATCGTTTTCATACGCTCCAGACCTTCGCTCGTATCTCACGTTCTTTGCGCAACGAACTGAACGAATTCCAAGCAC
>Ga0056128_1002124_pt1 | contig 23166 bp, 12 predicted proteins | sample WorMetLIZISLAND2_FD_71113 | JGI IMG/M metagenome (GOLD analysis project Ga0056128, IMG submission 71113) | Marine gutless worms symbiont microbial communities from Max Planck institute for Marine Microbiology, Germany - Olavius geniculatus... ... | reverse complement strand
ACTTTTTGACTGTGTCTAATTATTTTATGCTATGTTACCTTGTCTAAATTACATTTCTCTTCTGTTTTGCTATTTTATTATGTGCGTTTGTCACATATTTTATTAAATACTGTGTTACTGCGTTACTGTGTTAAATTGGTCATCATTTGAGTGAATTATGAAAAAACAAAAGGGGTCCTTTTTATGAAACATCGTGTAATTATGTACATTCGTAGGCCCCTAAACGTTTACCACCAAATTTTTTTGGCGATTTTGCCGGCAATCGCTCAAAATTTTAAAGTAAAATTTTATACGTTTATAGTCTAATTATAATCACTTAACATTGCCAAAAGACATTTCATTATTTTTATAGCTACGACAAAAATAAAATTTGAAACGGTTGCCCGAAAAATGGTTAACAAGTTGACATCATTAGGGATAAGCTACATTTTGCCCCACCCTGTATAATATGCATGTTGAAAAATTATTATAAAGACATTCGGTGTTACGTGGGCGAATTCACATTTTTTTGCACTGATTTTGCCGATTATTTTTGAAAGTTCGATCTGATCAGCGGTACCGTGATGCGTTGGATGCAGTCACACGTTTTTAATGAAACTATTCTGCACTTCGAACATAATAATAATTAATGCATGTTTAAGTTACTTTGACTTTAGACTTTTAAGTGAGTTGTTGCTTAAAAGGTACGAGAAATACTGAGTAAAAAGTGTTTGACTTAGTTGTTGCTGTCGATGCATGTCGCTGTCGGTGGGCCTAAATTGCCGCGTTAATGTGTAAGTTCTGTGTGAAAGTACGAACTATTCAGCTATATATGAACTGTATGAACTGTAATTAATTAAGTTTTTTTTATTTTTGTATTTCTTTGCTACCTCTCATGGTGAATAAAGATGTTTATATAGCGTGATGCCATGACGCGATCGTGATGTCACGATAAGCGTCTTGGCGTGTGTCCGTCACACATAGCCCAGCAATTACCTGCCTACCTGCGTCTACCTGTCCAGGTGAGCCTAATCACAGGTGACCAGTCGGTCTATCTTACCCTCATACATTAATCATCCCATCAACTTACACACACGCCTTCTAGCGGCCAATACTGCTAATAGCTCCTGCTAATCATATTCCCTGTTTTACGATTGCTCTGTTTGAGTTATTATTTTCAAAACTAATTTTTGACATCCCTCTGAGCATTTCCAAGCGTTTATAATGATAGTGATTGAAAGATAGCATGTTTAATAAATTTAGATTTTTTTTCATTCGCGATAAACATCTAAAAGCAACTTAGCATGCAAACAAGCATGCAACTGGTTTTAGTTATCAACATTTTTAAAAAATTTCCAAACTTGCGTAAATTTTATGTTCGCTTTAAAACTGTTATTCTACTGTAGTCTATTTTGCAGTTGGCTCAGTTTGTATAATTGAGCATTTTTATTTCTGCAATTTACACGACGAATAAATAAATCTAAGTATTAATTTCATACAAACGATATTCAATATAAACGTGAAAAACAAACAAGGAAAATTAGAGTAGGCTTAGGTCTATATAGCCTTGATTAATAATGTGCCATAGTTATACTGTGCTCATAATTTTGCCGTTTTGTTGTATGTTACTGTTCTTTCTACATGTGTTGTTTATACTTCTGTGAAGTGAATAAAAATATTCTGATATAATCACAAACGAGTTTGGCCTAAGCGTGTCGATCGACATAGCCTATAACGTTGTTGAGAAAGTTACTAAAAGCACATTAATCTTGCAAATACGAGCACGGCCAACAACTTGTTCTTCTGACTGATTAAATCTCGGCCGTGATGACGTCACGGCTGACGTCACAGCTGGACAGCCAATCACAGGTCGATCAGTCGCTGATCGTATCTGTACGGTGGATAGGCCGTTACTCTATCAATAATGCAGCGACATTTCGCAAGTCTAAATTGAACGGCGCGCTCACGCGACTTATGTTCAATCACTGATTGACAATCGCCGTATTTGCCAGCCAGTTAGTAAACTTATAGGGTGTTTACACGATCCAGCAAACGTCCAGCAAATTTCCAGCAAATGCATTCAAAACACACGTGAATTGCTGGACGTTTGCTTGATCGTGTAAACACCTCATTATAGGAACTGACTTACGCAGTGGGGACGTTATGACACTCTCACGTGATCCACAAACTGTGACGACTTGGAACATAGAGTGGACACACCTGCAGTCACGCCGCAGGCGCATGACACGCGATATCAGCACAGCAATTTTGTAACTATATACCGAATTCTTTTTTATTTCCAAAATCTAACCAGAGCCACATTTTGGCCTATTAGGCTATACATCATTAGACCGACCACGGAGGCGGGATTCAAATTTTTGACAAAAATTGAGAAAAGAATAGACAGCAATGCAATGGACAGAAAGCTATTGGGAAAATCGACCGAGAGGACCGGAGAAAATCGACCCGCAGTTACATATTTACAATTTTAAATAGATCTACATTTTACATAAATTCTCCATCCGTATAACAGGCGCACTTAGGCCCTAAGCTCGGATAAAACTTGAAACGTTGGCTGTGCCTGACTCGTTTTTTAGAAGCTTTAACATGGTGACGTCTGGCACTCTTGATTTTGGTAAATAGCCCTGAGCATAATATAGAACAACGCTGAACATGTCGAAAAGCAACGGATTATGGAATCACTTATTTCTGCCCTTGCACCGATTTGTTGTGGGAAAAGTTTCATTGTTTTGCTCAATACAAGAACACGTTTCTACAAAACGAAATTAGCCTCTGACATAACCGACCGCGACGTCATGCCTTAGCGTCTCACCGTATTTATTATAATCCAATCAACCGCTATTGAAAAGTCCGGCGTCAGTGTTTGGGCCGACGGTTAAGCTGCAGGCCTAAGCTTAAAGGTCCGGCCCTTTGATACGGTTGTCGTCCATCCGTCCGTCACGGATGTACTACGCCTAACGGGTAGGGCGTAGGAGAAAACTTTTTACACGAATAATTAGCTATGTGTCTTAAACTCGGACACAAAAAATTGCAGCCATCTACTTCAAGGGAACATGTTCAAATTGGGGGTTGAATGGACGGGGGTTAGAAAAATGTGCGTTTTCCATATCTAGGAAACGGTGAGAGATACGGTCTAGGTTACTATTAATGACTACTAGGAAGTGGCATATTGGCTTTCAAATAACATACAAAATCATTGACCTTTGATGACCTTCAAGGTCAGTGAGTAACAACCAGTACGGTCGGCCCCACTCTAGCGACAGCTGGGCTTTTTGTTGTTTCACGTCAGCTTTCCGACACCAGTGAGTCCTTCCTTCTTACAATCGCCGGACTCGGCGCTAAACACACGCAGCCATTCAACGGAGAGTGAACTCACCGTATACTACATAGCTGTGACCTGTTCATGACCTTAAACGGAAATAAAGAACTGGATTCCGGCAGAACTGGTTTGATCAACCTCGGTGTTCGGCGGCCCAGTCTTTCAACTTCATCAGGTCAACGTTGCGCAGTGTTTATAAACTAAGCCAAGACGATGCGGTGAGTTGTGTGACCGCGATGCATTCTATTATTCCACGTAGAGATGGTATTGGAGCCGAAAACACGTGTGTCCCAGAAAACATCCCCGACATTTTCAACTGCAACTTGAAAACCAATTATTATCACAGTGATGGGACACGTGACGATATCGAAAAACATGTTAATGCATTAAGTAATCCAATAACATCATTGTCAGTAATAGGGTGTTTACACGATCCAGCAAACGTCCAGCATTAGCACGTGTATTTTGAATTGCTGGAAATTTGCTGGACGTTTGCTGGATCGTGTAAACACCCCATAAATGGTAAAACGAGTTTTGTATGGTCTTATATACATCAGACTTTGTTTGATTGCAGATTATTGACAACACTGATTGTTCAATTATTGCTCAGCAAGTAACTCGAACCCAATTCAGAAAGTATCGAGTAAGTAACATCTCTAGCAGGCCGCCAAAGATCATTAAGCCGCGACGATCACACATTCTCAATGCCGATCGGGTGACGTGATCACTGATCGGAAGCAGGTCTCAAAGAACGGTGACAGATTTGTGTTAGACGAATGGCATACTCGGGATTAACACCGATATCTGATTTATAAAAATTCCATATGTACGCGTTCTTCTCAAACTGTGCATTTACAGTGTAGCCTATGAGGTAACCAAGCAGCAGTAGGCTAATGTGTGTGTGTGTGTGTTCTCAAAAGTGTCGGGGGCAAGAAATTGTAATTTTCCGACAGGCAGCTGGAAATTTCCGACGGAGAAGATTGTGGGTGTACAAGCTAGAGTTCAATTTTGCCCACAATCAGTCCAAAATAGGAGATTTTAGCTCCAAACTTTTGCATTTTTTGGAATACAATTTTCCGACAATTTTTCAAAAGAAGAAAATTTAATAGGAGCAAATTTATCCCATCCCCTCCTTCTCTCTTGCCTTACGCCACTGCCAATAAACCTATACTTCCGCATGGCATGGATCACTGTGAAGTCCCCAGAGCCACGCATTTTTCAAGAATCAACACAGTCCTCCACTCCACACAAGACGTCACACAGTGCCTCATACCCCGTTTACACGATCGAGCAAACATCGAGCAGGCCTGATGGAACCCCGCCCCTGGCTCAAATGTAGGACTATGCTTAGCCTACAGCTGATCACGTGTTATATAGGCCTTCCAATTACAACCCGCCCGCCCTCCTAATTAACATGCTAGTTACCATAGCTGGTCGAGCTAGCTCGATGTTTGCTCGATCGCGTAAACGGGGTATCAGTCTCACGGCAAATGGCACGCGACGCGACAACATGCCTCCGCGGTCGTCGTCGCTGCCTCAGTCTAAACTGTTTATTCTTCATCATCCGAGTTCTTATCAGCAGAAGCAAAGCGGCTTCGTCGTAGCCGATATTATACGTCGCACTTTGCAGTTTCGCCTGCTGCTGCTTGCACGAGGCACCTAGCTTCTCTCCGCGACCTGTTGACAGTCATGATTGTCGCAAGCCGTTAAGAGCTGGTGTTATCTTAAATGCGCGGAAAGTCTGTCTCTCAGCCCCCTCAGCACGTTATTGTCTTTTTGTGGGCAAAAAGACTTCATGCAAATCGGATTCACTTTGAGATGCATCCAGTATCGAGATACGTGCTTTATGAAGCCAGCAGTACAGCTTGGTGGTAGAAAATGCTAGTTAGGCAGAAATTTAGGTACCGAGGGGCAATTAGTTGTTCTTCAGAAGCTTGGATAGCAAGCAACATCATTCTTTGCATCGGGAATTCGGAAGCTTGGAGACAAAACGTTTGAATGAAATCGGACGATACGTTGAGGAATGAAACAATAATGTTTAACATTTAAAGACGAGACATTAACTTGTTCAGTTTATTCGTTTTTCCTCGCTCCTATGCTGTTTGTCATTAGTGAGTTATGATAGATTTCTGGCGGAGAAAATAATGCAGAAGTAGAATTTCAGCGAATGTTCTGAATTAACTTCCCTACAAAATGTATATTTCAAACTTTTCCTAATTTAAGAATTAATGGAATGGCACAATTCTGTAACTTATTTATCGAACGACCCTCGTACGAGTTAGCTTTCGTTTCCTTTTATAGCAGTTAATAGAATGTGGGCTTTGTTTAGGCAGGTTATGTTAAACCATTCAGTGCTGCATAAAAGTTTTGGTCCTTAAGTGTCGTTTATATCACTGCAAAAATTAAATATTCAATAATCAACACCACACTTTATTGCTAAAATTACATTATGCAACAAACAAAACATCAAAAGCGTATGAATAATATGCAACTTCATATCTTAAATAATCATTAACTGTACAATATTCTAGCATTCACAGGCGTACACAGGATTCTGTAAGTTCAAACTTACAAATACCTTCCCGGGGCAAGCTTCCAAATGTATTTTGGTCCAGTTTGATTTCACAATATACAACAGTATATACAAACCTTTATCCATAGAACAATAGAAAGCTTATTAGCGGAAATGCACCTCAGTATAAAACTGAGCTTCAAATTTTGTTGTAAAAATAGTCATCAATATTTTGGTTGAACTTTTAAGCCCTTGCGTACACCTGTGATCATTTTCAACTCAATAAAAATGTCACACTCAAATATAAGTCAAAATAAGCACACTAAGGTAAATTATCTACAACATGAGCAGCCACGATACCGAGATAAAAAACGCATAACCATTTGTTAAGACTTCACAATAAAGTGACAAACAATAACGAAATTGCCAATACGATGCACTGTGCAAAATGTCTCGAGCATACATGCAAGCATAATAGCATATGGATTTCAATAAATACACTTATGTAAGCCCGCAGTAAAGGGGGTTCAACGGAAGCACCCACCCCATGAGCTGGAAGCAGGAAACATTGCATAAAAAATTGCATAAAAAAGTCAACATTGCGTAGAAAGCAATCATAGCTCGCAGGTACCTCCGCCAAGGCAATGCTATTCGCCAGGTGGCGTCACCATCTTCGGTTTTGCAGCGGTTCTTTTATGCCCCCTTTAACGCAATGGTAACGAAAATTTCGAAGTGATCCAGAATCTAGGACTCCTGCCGGATCACCCCCAAAATTTAATCACTTGTAGCTTATGCCATGCCCGACATACCCTCAAAATTTCAGAAAGATCCGTCCATAACTTTTTGAGTTATCTTGCTCACACACAGACAGACAGACAAACAGACAAACAAAAACCGGCAAAAAGATAACCTCCTTGGCGGAGGTAAAAATACCAAATGCATCAGCAGTCAGCACTTGGTGCGATTTTTGAGCTAGAAATGCAAAGAATATGTGTGACTGGAGCTTTGCTCTGGACCCCACTGGAAAGCTTACAATTCACCTTACAATGCATCACAGCCAGGAGGCCAGTTTTGCGGTCTTGGGGCAGGCTTAAGACAACCAGCCAGATACCCACCAAATATTGGCACATTTTATTCTGTGGGGAGCACACAGAAACACATACGAATCAAGCAACTGAAAAACGTAGAAATCCCCAAAAACCCAGCCAGGTTGGACTTCTGAAAAACGTTTTTTACAACCCTGCCTTGAGGTGCAGTCCACCCCTTCTGGGAAAGTCTGGTCACATGCCTCATAACTACGGAATACTCACTAAAGTGCTCACCTACGGTTCAACTCAGTAAAACGCTACTAACACTAACGCTGAATACCGCACATTATACAATGCAACTGAAGTCTTGTAATACCACTAATAAAGAATATATTATGATGACGACATTGATGACGGTGAAAGTGATAATAGCAATTAAACAGTAGCCTACAGCCCTTAGTCCACAGTTAACTACCAATGTTCAGTGACATCTGTGATCAACACTTAAAGCCCAAGTCGCACCAAAAAACGACATTGGCTAAATATGTGTAGAATGTAACAGTAATTAATAATACGCTGATCTAATGGAATGAAAACATCATTTTGAAGTAATTTTCAAAGAAATATGTTGTGCAGGCTGAACACACCCGAATGTGCCACAGTAACTGATGACGTCACACACAGGACGCTTTGTTGCCAAACTGACATTCGCATCGGAAACATAGTAAATGCGTCAGTTTTACTCAGAATTATGTCTGTCTTATCGTACAAGTAATGATGCATAGGTGACATCAGAAATTATGTCATTGTTAATTTGTTCACTACTAGAGGTGTGTGGTTAATAAAATTAATGAAGTGCTGGAATATTGTGGTTTTTTAGTGGGATAACTGCTGATGAAAAATTTGGCCTTTTTTGAGGCTACCTGGCCGTAAATTAAGCTGCATTTGACTTCAAGACAATAAAGCTAGTTAGCAACCCTATTGCAGATGACGTCACAGTTTCGAAAATGGCCAAAACCGTGAAAAGAGAAAAATGAGTTTAATTTTTAGAGTATTAAACTATTAAAAAGTATTAGCAACCAGAAGTTTAATGACTATTGACAATTAGCATTTGATAAAGCTAACTAGCGCTTTATAACAGTTACGTAAACCGATGCGACTTGGCCTTAAACTCACACCTTTGATAAACTCACAGACAGAAACAGCATCAACCACAACCACTAATGTGTCGCTTACAAATGGCAACTAATAAATTAAAAATAAGTAAATACAGATTATGATTTGATGCACGCGCCCAGCTGAACGTTTAACTCAGTCGAAAAATTCTATGGTACAATCTTGTTGCCAACTCTTAAAAAACACACCAGCGGGAAGTTACAGCAGCAATGAATACTGGATGAATATTTTGACTGGAATTCCAATGAAACATCATCACAGTCGCAGGTTACGGAGCTTGGTCAGCGAGCGTTTCAACAGCCTCGGCTGTTTTGCCGCCCCAACTACATCGACTCCAGTGAACTTTTGAGACAGTTCCGAGCTACGTAATGCGTAGAGCTCAGGGTAACTCAGCCGAAACTACAACCAGACCAGTCAACAGTAAAAATTAAACTCTGATTACGGCTCTCTGCGTAAAACCATTTCACAGCTACAGAGCGTCACCTGCCATATGGGATCACACAATGTTACCTGCCACTTGAGACAGGTGAATGCATGCCCTGCCTCAACCCCAGCAAGCAAGCTGGTACTTGATTTACCTACCTCAGAGGGATAAAAGGCTGAGTTGACCTTGGTGTTGGTTATACACTGAAATGGTTTACCTGTCCACAGACAGTCACCCGTGACCCATCCACTTTCTAGTGACTCGTAAGTATAACATCCTAACCATTACACCACTGAGCCACTTGACAGTAACAAGTAATTTGAGCAAAGCTCACGAGACATGTGACAGCCTTAGCAGTTCTTGTTCATAAATTGTCTAGGTCCATCTCTAGCCATTTTGTTGCAATTCACTCTTCGAATGTGCACTGCAGGCAAAAATTTCGAAAAATTTGCCAAAACCGCCACTTCTGGAAGTTCAAGGTCGTTCAAGGTCATCGATGTTGATAAAAGTAAATAGCCTGTCACCAGTGCTTGTTATGATAAGCAACATGTCTATACCTATCTGCAACTGTTTTCACACTAGACAAGCCAATAGCAGCAAAATAACATTTCTCCAGAGAGGTACCCTTCTTTGACGCCCTTGTTTGAGGGGAACCCCCTCACCCAAGGCAAAAAATTTTGTCACAAAAAAATAACAGTCCTTGTGGTAGCCCACAGTGGAGTTATTGTAATCCTAGCTTGTGCCGTTTTGATACAGATCAAGAGTGTGATGGATGGACAGACAGACAGATGGACAGACACCTGGACGACGGCAAAGACGTGCGAAGCATTACATGCTGTCGCACGTAAAAAGCTCCGCTACCACTAGGAAATTATGGCATCAGCTTCATTGTTGGAACCTGGCCATAGACCAGCACTGATGATGAAAGCTGCAAAAGACTTGAAATTCCCTCAAATTTCCCTGACAGCATTGACACCTGTAAATGTCTAACATTATAACAAAATTGTTGCAAAACCATTCTGCTGATGAATTTTATCTGAAATGTGCTAAAACAGTGCTTCTTGAGAACGAACGGACGTAAACAACCGAGAGAGACCTGTACAAGTCGACGCTGTTTGGCTGCGGGTGACATGACGTCATTGCTGATGATGTCATCAAGAAGTTGCAGCAGAGCGGAGTGTGCGACATCATGACGTTGTTGCTCGTACTCTGTGGTAGACACTCGTTCACAATAGGTCAATGGCATGGCACGACGACCCTCCTGTCAATAAATCGATCAACAGTACCACACGATAATAACAGACTGGTTAGTGGCTAATTTCATATTCCATAGCAGTCATTCACTCACAGTATGACAACGGCACTGCATGATGTCCACTGACAGTCGATTAACAGCAACGAGGACAAAAGGTCAAACATAATTTGGTAAGATGTGTAATTGCTGATTAATGCTGGCACTAGGCAAATCACACATAGGCAATTGCAAGTTTTGGCTTGAGATTCATTCACCTCAAAATCTCTCATTCCCAGTGGTTGGTGACACTCATCGAAACACGATGTGGTATCAACTCCACAAGTTCCACAACTGTATCTGCCAAATGGCATGTAAATCTGTCAAACGGTCTGAGCAGGGTCCGTAAATGTGACAAACAACAGACAGACCACTCTGTGATGAAATGTGTAGCTATATCCTATAGCAGGGCTCCCAGGAGTAAGAAGTAAAATTTCAGGACCCAATGTTTACAGAATTTCAGGACAATTTCAGGACATTTCTGTCGGTTTGACGAGGCTCAAAACACAGAAAATGCACGTTTTCCTGTCCCCATAAATGTAATTCATTGAAGCAGATCAGTATTGCAGTCCTAAAAATGTTACTAAGGCACTGTTATCAACATACTTAGGCAAAACTGTAGTAAGTAAGTAAGTAAGCAAGCCAAAAGTACTGATAAAGTCCTGTTAACTAAGAAAGTACAAAATGAATGCAATGCCGCAACAACAGCATAACAAAAATCCATATCAGGACATTGTGACCAAATGAGTAAAATTTCATGACAATTGCTGATTTCAAGACAATTTCAGGACACCTGTTAAATTTCAGGAATGTCAGGAATTTCAGGACAGCTGGGAGCCCTGATATAGTGAGTGATTGGGGCTTTACGTCCTGCATGACACAGTATTTCTAGGCAAAATGCACGTACACATAATAACGAAACAAAAAGTTTAACCTTTACACAAAGTCTAACTTTTATGGGACACAAAACACAGAAAACAAACTAAACCTAAAATTGTAACAACTGCCAATTATAATTCTGCATATTTATTGATAATGGTAGTTCTAATAATCTTCCTTCTTATGCTCCAGACAGTCATCAATGACAGAATGCTGTCTACTGGAGGATGAGGCAGGTACATCCTATAATCAGAATTACTTTAAGCAGCAGCGATTCCAACTAATAATAATAAAGTTCAGCAATAGCTACAGCATGTAGCAATAGCTGTCATCACGGCACTGCCACTGCAAGAATTCACCTAGTTGACTTATAGGGTATTTACACGATCTAGCAAACGTCCAGCATTAGCACGTGTATTTTGAATACATTTGCTGGATCGTGTAAACACCCCATTAATGAACGTAGCACACAGCGACAGGTGGCCGATAATCTTTGGACCAAACTGATCAGCTTCAGCCACAGACCTACCTAAATTGGCAGCTACAGTACTACATTCAACGTTGCTGTTTATTTATTATTATATACTCAGCACAAAAGCTGACATTCATCGTACCATCCCACAGAGAGTAAAGGGCTGAGTTAAACTGGTAAACTGGCTACAAACTAAGATAATTTACATACTAATGACAAGTAACCAATTGTTTTTTCAGCATCAAATGACACTAACAAACTACAGCAAGATACAACTCATGACAAACCCAAAATGGCCGGGAAATTTTTGCCTTCTTCTTCTCGCACAACTTCTCACTGATCCGAGTGACGAGAGCCACAGGAACTTGGAATAGTTCATTGTAGTGGTCAAGTAACACGCTGACCACATAGCGTGCCATCGCCTCGTCCCACTCCTCAGAGATCTCACAGCTCAGTATGTACTTGGAGAATACGCTCACGACCTTCAATAAAACACAATAACTTGACTAGGATTAAAGGTAAAGGAAACCATGCCCCAGCTGGGGCATAGGCAGGGTGCTCATCTCCCACTCGCAGCCGTTGAGCCTGTAGGTGGATAAACCACTTGAGTCCTGACGCATGGCCGGTGCGACGCCAAACCTAAGGTTACCTTCCCAGCCTCGGGGCATCACCACCCTTTGACCGGTACCAAATTATACTGCTTGGTGACAGAGGCACATGTGTGTGAACAACTTGCCTAAGGTCGTTACCTGGCAGGGTCCTGGTGCGTATTCGAACCTGCGCCCCTGAGTGACCTCAGGATTACATGTCCGGCATGTTACCGCTAGGCTACCGAGCCACAGACTAGGATTGGTGACAATAAAACTCTTTTCAATAAATAACTTTACAAAAATTAACAAGCTATCTAGTTTGATTAAAGCTATGGCAAATGTGCAAGAAAATGCGCACTATTTGTTCAACAACTTCAGCTAACAGCCATCATGAATGCATTGGAAAAAAATCGCTAAGCATTTGGCTTATCCACTGATGAAAACAAACTGAATAGTTACGTCATCTGAAAAAATTGATTATCGACATTAGACCCTGCTTCCATCAGAGCGTTTTGGCTACTGCAACACCTGCATTCATTGCACACTTGCTTGCATATAATGCACAACTTTATTGTGTCATCTGTGTCACTTGATCAAGGTAATTCAGCGACAAACAAGATTGCTAATTGGTGCTGCCCTCTGGTAAACCATTAGTACGCATTCGTAAAAAGTTTAGGCTAGGATTTGACTCCCAAATCTGCCCTTTACTGAAGAGTCACCTGCCTGGCAAATGGCATCTACAGGGTGGATGTGCCACTTTACTTCTGTCCATATCTTCGCCAATTATTGACCGATTTTCACAATTCTTTCACCGGCACACTCTGCAGAAAATTTGCGATAGTGTGATTACTATAGATCCCACCACATCACAAATGCCTCTCTACAATACCTTGTGAAATATCAATAAAATACGTATACATAACGATAATAACAAACATTTTGGTAAAATTGAAAAAAAAACACTCCAAACCAACATTGCAGTGAATGGTCTGCAACTGTGTTGGTCTAACATAGTCTGGTGTCATAAAAATCATTCATCGCAATGTTGGTCTGAAGCATTTTTTCATTTACCTAAATTTTTGTTATTATCGTTAGTTTGTGCTTACATTTATATTTCACAATGTAGTGTAGAAACGCATTTACCGTGTGGTGGGATATAAAATAACCACATTATTGCAAATTGTCTGCAGAGTGTGACAGTACAAGAATTTTGAAAATCGGTCAATAACTGGCAAAGATATGGACGAAAGTAAAGTGGCATGTTTTTTATGGCCCACGGTGTAAATCCATCAAACAGTTCAAAAGCATGCATGAATGTGACACATAGACCGTGCGAAGAAAAATGTGTAGCAATAAGCAAAACCGCTTGCATTGCAAGAGCCATTCCATCTTGCACATCACATGCTGGGTTAAATAAAAATGAGTCATTTACCTGCGGACGTGCGAGCTTGTGGCAGGTAGCAGCAATGTGACAGTTGCTGCTGGCATGAGACAAGAACTCAAAAAACATAAACAAGCGCTGACGACTGGACTGCGATAGACACAGACAACACAGCTGTAGAGCCTCCAGTAGATCAACGGTTGAGATCCCTACATGATGAACAGACAGACAACACAACTGAAAACACAGCTTCTACTGGACCAACTAAAAATATCTCTACGCAACACACAGAAACAATAACTCAATGACAGTGAACAAATGCTGACAGAAACTACATAACTGCAGAACTTCAACCAAATAAGCTGTCGAAATTTCTCTCAATACACAGCATACATCAAAACTGTATACAAAAAATGATTTTGCACAACAAGCTGTTCGCGCTGTTGACAGTTCATACAAATGAGAACTTCACAAACAACTAGACCCGCAAAAGTCACTGGTGGTGACATCGAGTGCACAAGACGACTGGTTGAATAAAATGAAAACAAATGCGAATAGAATGAGAGATGTAAATAAGCTCATACATTACAACCGTAACTAACTTAATATCCATCATGGGGAGCATCTGGTGGACAATCGTTCCAATGAAAACAAAAACAGACGTCAAAAGTGAATAAAAACTAAACGATAAAGGCTGGAACTTGACAAATTTATATTCACAACTTATCCGAGGTCCACTAACCATCGAAGCGATCATGACTTGGAGAAGTGCGATGGTGTACATTAGCAGCGGGACTGTACACATCCGGACACGACTGTGAGCAGAACTGCATTAGCAGCGATTCACTCGGCGCAGCAGGCTGAAGAGCGTCCTGGAGCAAGTCCGTCGCCGACGATGTGAAATTCAACTCATCCGAACTGATGGCGTGGTCTCGTAGCAACTGTTGTGGACTTGCCAGTTCATCACCGTGATCATCAGTGTATTCCAAGCATGATGACTGTGGGCCGTAACTAAACATTCTCTGCTCCCGACGTAGTGCCGACGTCACTGGCGGAAAATATGGAACCGTCGTGTGCTCATCCTGGAGATATGTGACTGGTGATCTTGCAGAAGAAATGGCTATATCCGTATTTCCGATGCCTTTCAAATCCATGTTTCCGATGCTCTTCAGCTGCCGAATCAGAGTGTCGAAGTCGTCCATGATGCAGAGGGAAGAAAACTCATCATTGGTTGGTGATTTGAAGCATCCACTGTCAACCAGGGATGATGTGCCGCTGTGCTGTGAAGTGTCAGATGTGTGAAGTAGTCCGTGCAGCTCCGGTGCGTATGAATACTGCACTGAATCACCAAGTGCTGACTGACTTGTTGGCTTTGGTGTTAATACGCCTAAAAACCAAATCCATTGACATATAACCATCAACCACAACTGCCAAATGTGCATAATAGTGTATCATAGTTACTAGGTTACTGTTATCTTTTGCTCACAAAAAAATCAAAAAGTAACGATAATGACGCAGCAGCCTACACAGTACACGAACTGAGCCAGTCAAAGAGTGCAGACTGTTAAACTAACACTACACAAGTTCTAGTACAAATTTTGATGACATGTTCGATATGAAATAAAGCTAGATTACAAATGTTCATTATCAGCCACTTTAGGATGTCAAGAAGTCCGAAACTTCAAATACCGGTAATTTTAAAAATTTCAGTCAATGAACTTTCACACGATTAATCAATATTAATTAATCGTTAATTTCCACAGCCCTAATAGTTTAGTGCGATGCGACATACTGAATCCTGCAACAATGAAGTAAGTAATAATAGACATACTGATAATGCTGGCGACGACATCGTAGAGCTGATAAGTAAGTAACGGTTCACGCCACGTCAGACAGTAGTCAGCAACCAGGTTACTCAGATCATTCACATACCAACCCGGTTCAACTCCAGAGTCTAGAACAAACAACAACTACTACTAAGTACAACAACAACAACAAGTACTACAGTACTGCTACTAGTACTACTATGACTACCAGTACAACTAAAACAAGATTACACAGACCATTTACATACCAGCTTGGCTAAGCACAGTCTTGGACACATAACAACTACAACAACAACTACAACTACAACAACAACTACCACTACTAGCAATCATATTACACAGATCATTAACGTACCAATCAAGCTCAACACCAGAGACTAAAACAGACAACAACTATAACAACTAACAACTACTAAGGCCCAGTTCTTTTAAGTAACTACTTCAGTTAGTAAACCATCTATTAATTTCAACTCACTAGTTAAATTTGTGTGCATTCCTGAACAAAACGTTGAATGGCCATCAGCTAACCGAACGGTAAACTATAGTTGCTCAGCAACGATGTTCACTGCACTAAGTACTTCCTCCTAGTGCAGATGGCTGTCATGAATATTAATGAGCACAAGTGCACGTCAGCAAGCCCACGGGCCAGCCAACTGATTGCAGACAGAGATTTTGTCTATTCATGAATGGATTTTGAAGTAAAATTTGTAGTAGCAAACGTCTCATCAAGCGTTTTGAAGACTCTGCTATGCTGTAAAATCATTCTATAGTATCACATTCGTCAATAACCTGCTTGCAAAATGGTACACAGGTTGCGTTAAATACAATAACTATGATCGATGGTTAGCTAACTGGCCAATTTCGGCCAGTTAAATTTTTGGCCATTATAACCATTGGTTAGTGCAACGGAAAACAAAAGTTATGCAAATCTGCCAGTTGACGCTAACTTGACTGGCCAGTTAAGATCCAGAAACCCGGCCTAAGTACTACTACTACCACAACTACCCTCAGTGCCTGCATCTACCACAGGTATATGAACATTAACATTAACTACTACAACTACAGCAACTACTACTACTACTACTATTAGTGCTACAACTACTACTACCCCTGTTACTACCATTAGAGCTCAATGCCTAAATCTGGAAAAATGCACGACTAAATAACAAATTAACTAACAAACTATCTGACGAGCTAACAAACTAGCAAACAAATTAATAACTCAAATGACTAATCAGAGTAATTTAAAAACTAACAGTTATCATAATCAAATAAACTAACAAATTAAATGATGAACTGACTAACAAATAAACTAACTAACAAAGTCTACACGAGCCTACAGTATAGTATAAACAATAAACCAAAGTATACTATAACTGAACAAAGCAAAACTACTACTACTACTACTACTACTACTACTACTACTACTACTACTACTACTACTACTACTACCACTGATCTGAAATGTCTCTGCTCACAATTAGTGAGTAATTTCATTGCTTCATTGAGCCACTTTGGCCAAATGTCATCAGTAGACAGACCTGATACACAGAACAAGCAAAACTTAGGTTAAGATAAACCAATGACAGCAATAATGACAATGATGCAATGTAATGTAACACAAAATGCATAATTTAAATATGATGCTACGGAACAATGATGCTGGCCCACATTCGAACATAACAACAGAGAGCTTCCACGAGAAAAATTATGTCACAAGAATTCCCAGACTCATGGTCAATTTGCTCGTCTTCCTGACAGCAGCTGCTAAACTGCCAGACATTATGCATTTTGCAAAGAAATGGTCACCATTAGTATGTGTGAAATATAGAATATCATAATTATTGAATAGACAGATCCTTGTATGACCAACAAAACAATATAGTCTTCAGGTGCCAGCTAGATGTTAACAGTAGGTGCCTGGAGGCCCTGGACGTGACATCAAACTGCAGTTTAATGTACAATTTCACACAATCTACTAGAGCTGATAACGATTCTAATTTTAATAATTTGAGTGCTCCAGAATTAGCAATCAATTAATCACCAATGCAAATCAAAAATTACTTATGCTAATTGTGCAAAAAAAGACACAAGGTTTTGTTTAACAACTTCCTCTAACAGCCCTCATAAATGCACCGAGACACAATAAGTGAGAGACTGTTCCATCCAGGCTTGCAGAGAGATTAAACGTTTACGTTATCTGGAAAGAAATGATTATCATCTATCAGATACCGTTCATTCTTTCGTCATGTGAGTTCGACCAAAACTTTTTCGAGTAACATTTTATTAATCGTTAAAATTCTCTTAAAAATTACAGTGCAATTAATCACTAATTTTAGCAAATCCAGGATGTATATTGCTGATCAATGACTTACGTTCAGCGTGCTGGCTGTCCAGGCAGTATGGCAGCAAATGGTCAGAAATGCATGAGACACTGAGAGAGTTTAATCCAATCAGTTTATCAATGTCATCAACTTGCAGGATCTCATGTAACCTATACACACATATAGTTACACATGTATACAGACTGACATTACTTAAAGCAAATAACTTGGTAGCCTAACGCATAAAAAGTGTCGGGCAAAAAAATGTTATCCGTAAGAAACCTTTTAACACATTCGGGGGAATCGGGACACTAATAAAAAAGAAGCAAAAATGTTTTCGACTGTGTAATACTCAACTATAAACTGAACTAATCATAGTTACATCCCAGCCCTGCACAAAATTTCATCAAAATGACAACTTGGTGTGCATGATTTGAGAACTTAGTTGAGCATTTATGAGTTTCTTATTGTCCGCATTATTAAGTAAATGGCCCATTACCTTGACAGCAAAATGTCAACATGACCCCATTTTCTTTAATTTTGTAATTTAATTTAATTTGATTTAATTTTCTTTATTACTTTTTAAAGCACTTTTTAGATTTTTATCGTTCATATCAAGCAAACAAATATGCATCATCATCACCTTGCCAGCACGACGTCAACACACACAGATCTCATCTCATCTTCACTAAGCCGCGGAGTTGGTGGAGTGCTAGCAGCAGCAGCAGCTTCACTCATTGGCGATGAAGAATTTTCTTGAGCACCACAGTCCGACAGCGGTCGGCGGAACTTAGCAACATGTGACTTCAGTCGAGAGTTGTGTCGTGCATGACAGCGACTATGTTGGTGGCATAGGCGCTTCTTTGTGTCGTGGAAGACATGTGACGATGGACAGTTTTCTGTCGGACTGTCGGAGAATGTATTATGATGCTGTGGACAGTCTATCGGCTCGTCTGCCATGCAGTCCGCCCGCACCCGCTCTCGGAAGCCGCACCGAGAACTATGACGACTACCAACAAGCGCTGGTTCCGACGAGAATTTCCTAAATACTTCTGAACTGCTACGCGGATGCAGATCCACGGTAGACTTGACAGCTTGGGATGAATCCGCAACAGAAGCAGGTCCGGAGCCTGCTGACGCGGATGCTGACGGAGATTTGTATATCGAGCTGTCATCAGAAAGTGTGCTGCACAGCTCAGAGAACTCGAATCTGGTATTCAACCTGAATAACAAAGAAACCATGTATGAAATGCAGTGCAGCCTCCATGTGTGTGGTGGTAAGAATTTGATAGCCTAGCCCACTTGTATTATGAGCTGTTCATTACAGTTCTAACTACTCCGTGTCTGAAAAAAACATCCCAAACATTATTGATTGTCACTCGAAGAAGGGTTGACCAATTTTAATAATTTTTGGCATGAACATTTCCAGCACAACTTGTCATTAAATGACAGGCCATTTTGCCATCTCACACAATGTCTGTTTCTGCACTACCTGGGGAAAAAACTGAACCAACAAAATATGCATGGAAATTAACAAAAATACGTCAAAGAACATCCCCAATGTCATCGATTATAACTTAAAGAAGGATTGATAGATTTTAATAATTTTTGGTGTAAACATTTTTGACACAACTGCCCATCAAACGACTGTTCTAGTTCCCACCTTACCTAGTGTCTGCTTCTGCACTACCTTGAAAAACCAAAACAAGCGATATGTACGTTGAAATGAACAAAAAAACTTCAATAAATTTCTTATCTTCAGACCTGTGTCCTCTAACAGTCAGTCAATTCCACTGTTTGACTGTCATGCAGCAGTGTGTTTAAAAGATGATGTTCAAGAATGTTGATAAATTCAAAAAGCAAATGGTGAAGTCTGGACTGTTCTGGAGCAGAACATCATTGACACTGCTGTCAACAAAAGGAGAAACCATCCGTGTGCTTGTGGTCACGTAGTAGGCTGACACTTTGAACATTTTTACTGCAGGCAGTTGAAAAACAGACAATTGGATGTACTATCAGACCAAGTGAAAGAAATGTGGAAAAATGTGTTTTAATGTCTTATTTTGATTAAGTAATAATGCTCCTTTAGATGAAACTACAATATTTTGTTGGTTCTATTTTCCCCAGGTAGTGCAGAAATAGACATTGAGTGCGGTGAGAAATTAAATAGTCATTTGATGGCCAGTTGTATCAGAAATATTCTTATCAAAAATTACTCAAATCTGATAATTCTTCTTTAAGATACAATCAAAAATGTCCAGGATGTTTTTTCCAAACACAGTGTACAAAACAAAAATTCATGTTCAACTTAGTAGCATACGTGAATCACAAATATGACACAAATTACTACTACTAATATGACCAATGATGGACAACGATGATGGACGACACTATTACTATTACTATTACTATTACATTACTATTACTACCATAACTACTACGGACAGATTTAAACCCCATCAAGCTAGCTAAATTCTGCAGTTACTGTAAAAAATATTTCCATAATTACAGTACCAATATGATTTGCAAGCCAGAAAATACAGATGACAGCAAACAGACAGCATCCAACAAAGTCTGGAATGGCCAACACAACAAAATTATACAAAAACAGATAATTGTGCAAACCGGAAAAGACGACGACTGTCTGTAAACTTTGGTTTCATAGCATCGTACTGAGCACCTCTCACGTCAACGAAAACTCGAACCCAAGGTTGATAGAACATGTCAAATATGCGCACCACTTGTGACCTATAGCATACCAGTGACGGATCAAATCTTATTGCATGCACAATAGCACATCAACAAGTTATCACCATATACACACTACAACTACTTTCCATGCAAACATGACTGAGTTCAAGATCACATATTTTCATTAGCAAATAGCCTGCAAGACAAGCTTAGAAATCAACTCGATTTTTCAACGTTGTGTCGATTTCAATAATCATAACAACACCTCTTTTTATGTACAACTTCCACGATCGCACTAAATTCATGCACCAGTGTTACACCTTTATTGGAGTATCCATCTATCACCACATAATTCTGTCAAATACACCACAAAAACATTACACCTAACACTAACAATAACCCTAACACTAACCCTAACCCTATCACTGTCCCTATTCCTAATCATAACAACAACATTAATCAGAAATTCTATTCTTTTACCAGCGCCCCCTTGCAAATGTCTTCATTTCCATACATTTCATACACAATCACTAATATAGATGACAAAAAAACGTGTTTTACACAACGAAAGCTTACTGAATAAGTGACAAAATCGCTGAATGACAATTTAGGGCATTTATTCAAAAAATGAAAAAAATGTCACATTATCCGAGTCGGATTCGAACACACAAACTCCAAAACACGAGTCAGTGGCCTAAACCACTGAGCTACGGACTCAATCGATAACCACTTACTGCAGCGTCTATATAATACAGTCTGTTATGTCACGTGACTGCTTTGACCAATAACAAGTGACTGCTGGGAGCGGACCACCGCGGCTAGAGTCCCGGTTACTAGGACGCAATACACTACCATTTTTCAATTCCAATTAAAAGTTTACGCAGGTGCATCTACGTTCATGAAACAGTTGCTTACATATTTACCACAGGTAGTAAAAAAGTCAACAGAGAAATGGTACAATCATTATATTAAATAAATAAACAAAGCTTAGATGCAGCAACAGTCAGGCAGTATGGTCGGCTTTCCCTAGCACAGCTGGGCTATTGTAAATCACACCATTCAATCCAGTCATAATATAGTGCAGCATATAAAAAGCGTAGCATTTACAATAACAACAACAGCAAAAACAACAATATTAACAAACCATTCATGACATGCAACTTTCATGCTAAATAACAATAAATTATAAGTTTCAACGTTGAAAAGGAAATATAATACTGAAGAAAGAGTTACCGAGATGGAACTGTGACAAAAAACTGAATGTTGGTGTTCTGTAGCTGTCGGTGAAACCACGTCACAGCGTCTGACGCCACAAAACAATCAGTGTACATGCGAAAATGTCGGATGTGCCGTCCAACTGGAACATTTTCGCGAAAGGCTCTGCATAACTCTTCAAACTAAACAACAATCACAACAGAATGCTGTACATAAATGAATGTTCTATGCTACAGAATGTGCACTGATAGAATGTTAAAATACACTAGTTTTCAGTAGTACTAAATACCGAAAACGACTGAAAATTACCAAAAACAACCAACTTGTTTTCGGTAGTTTATGATATTTAGTGCCACCCCTAGTTTTAACACGTAAGCTTATGTAGCAATGTTATTTTAAACACAAACATAATTGACATTAATTGTCCTTACATTAAATCGGCATCACCCAGCAGTTGGTGTATTAAACAGATGATAATGACAATCATATTTGAGCAGAATGTTACTAAAAGTCGCAGTTAGCACAGTTATAAAATCTAGATCTTCATGCGAAAGTTGACAGTAAATCTGTATAAGCTCCTAGCGTTATGTCAATGCTATCGTTGTTAGAATCTGTATTTGTACTTTCGTATCAGCAGCGTTTAAGTTCAGGTTCATTTTGTTACTAAAAATTTATTGTCGCTTACTGATCAGCAATACGTTAACTTAATTCTATTTTCAGTTTGGTGAACTGATAGAAGCAACGCAAAATTTGCTACTTTCAGTTCGGGGAAAACAGATAAAGGTAATGCCCGACGTAGCCGGGCTGCTGACATCCTGCCGCGCCGTCACGGTCAGGAGCTGAGCTGGTCTCACGACACTGCAGCCACTGACATTTCCAGACTTACCCCGTCGGCAGTTGACAATCTGGTGCAACTAAAATGTAGCAGAAAGTTAACGAACTACCTAACAAAGCTGAAATAAAAAATCTAAGTTTTAGGTCCATGCTGTAACTAAGTACATGAGCAGGCCATTTTGGTCCACTTCTGCCATTGTCAGCTCAGAGTAAACTGAAAGATTTTAAACCTCTCAGTATTTTTTAAAATATGAATAAGAATTGTGGCGCTTAATCATTTTTTCAGTCTATCTTGTATAAAGAAAGAACGTCGCTCTGCACAAGTCATGGTAGATCTATTGCGTCACTCTCCACCTCCGCAGATTTCATCTCAGCAGCCAGCGCTGGTAACGAAGAGTTTACTAGAACTCAGAGTTAAAGGTCCTGATATTTTTTTACTTTAGATTTAGTGAATCTATTCACCATTTCTAATGCAGTACTGGTGGCGGTGTGACATTAATAGCAGCGCGGCCGAACTGATTTTTGTAGCCCAATTACCTGCACTTCAGATCGCCGAACTGCTTTTAGTAAATTCTGATTCTGTCGACTCAGGTCGGCGAACTGGCGACAGTAATCTTGGTCACCAGTCTTTCCGTAGCACTGAGCTTACAAATATCAACTTACAACACGCGAAGCTTTGAAGCGATCTTGAAGAGGCCCTATATAACGAAATATACCAACAGACTCTCCATTACTAAACTGCATTTTATCCATTTTAACTATAATCAAACAAACATTTAAAACAACAACTCAAACTTTGTTTACAAATGCAACACCGTGTTCGGATTGGCCAGCAAGTAAACATGAATTAGGTCAACACGTAACGTATCGTCTAATTTACGGTCAAACCGTCAGACGGTGGGCGTAAGCGCTCGCCAGGAATAAATGGCGCTCGCCTACGAGATTCAACTTGCAACACAAACTAAACTAATTAACAGCCATCAAAATAGCTAACTTATTACCTTATTCACTTATCCACAGCAATTGCAATTTTGAGCGTTGTTGTAACTCGCGGTCTGCGGGAGTGTTTGGGTCGAGGTTTGGCTTAACCCTCCGAGGATGACCTCTGGCAGAATCACATATAAGCTAACCTGGGGTAAATTTTTCACCCCACTACTATTTGTTCATATTTTAAAATTAATTTATTAACTTTTTTGCTATGATT
>Ga0056128_1002120_pt1 | contig 23199 bp, 14 predicted proteins | sample WorMetLIZISLAND2_FD_71113 | JGI IMG/M metagenome (GOLD analysis project Ga0056128, IMG submission 71113) | Marine gutless worms symbiont microbial communities from Max Planck institute for Marine Microbiology, Germany - Olavius geniculatus... ... | reverse complement strand
GCGTGGTGTAGTGGTAACGCGTCTGATCCGATCAGCGAAGTTACTGTACGCCGGGCCCGGTTAATACTGCGATGGGTGACTGCCTGTGGGCAGTTAAACCATCTCGGGATGTAACCAACCGCCTAGGTCAACTCAGCCTTCCATCCCTCCGAGGTAGGTAAATTGAGTACCAGCCTATCTGACTGGGGTTAAGGCGGGGCGCGTTCACCTCTGTAGGGTGGCAGGTAACACTGTGTGATCCCATATGACAAGTGACGCTCCGTAGCTCTGAGATGGGTTCGCTCATTAAGAGCTATATTCGGACCTTTAACCTTTAACCATTTTTGACTGACCCACCCATGTGATAGACAGACAGATGGACAGAATTGCGATGGCTAAGACGCGCTATAGAAGTTCTTCTTTTGCACCTAAAAATGGGATAAAACACATGCATGTATTAGTAGTTAAAAAGCTGAGTACCAGTATCCCATTCCTGTAGTGAAAAAAAACAAAACAGAAAATTGCAAAATCATAATAATGGCCAGTTTCTGGCAGCCGGTTAACCTAGCTCATTGATATTCACGATGTCCGTGCCACTGGGCCACTGCCTGCACCGAGTGATTTGTCTGTTTATTGTGTGTGATCGGTAAGGCCCACAGTTTTCCGCGGAAAACTTTGCCAAATTCCGCGACCCATTTTGCAAAATGCCGTGGCTTACCACGGCAAAATCGTCCAAATTCCGCGGCTCACGTGGCCTTCCATCCTGAGCTCTGTCCTGTTCAGAAACTTTAGTTTCTGAAGGGCCAATAGGCATAGTGACATTTTGCTGAGTTACGCTAGCAATGTACAAAAACGTACCTATCTTTTTTTCGTTTTAGTAGTGCAATCTGTCAAGTTGCGTTGCGTTTATTTACAATTGTGCCATACTGTGATAGCTATTAGTTGGGTCCACAGCTTTAGACAGTTTAGTTTGATTTTCCTGTGATGAAAAAATACGTCGTCAAGTCAAAAATCGTACTAATCGTCAGTAAATTTTCAACATCTGCAAAATTCAGTGAAAATATCAAAATTCCGCTGCAAGGGGAAAATTCCATGGCGCGGCTCGAAATTCCGTGGCCCGCGGAAAACTGTGAGCCCTAGTGATCGGTGCTGTCCAATAAGCAATGAACAGATGTAATATTAAGTAAACTGATGGTTACAGTTAACTAGAAAAAGACACCACAAGAAGCAGTATTCGAATTCTATGTATATTGTGACTAGACGACAACCTTGGTGTGAAATATGGCATCATATGTGACTCTTTGAGTGGAGAATCGGCGGGAAAAGTCACAAATATGAGATAGAATGCAACCATGTGAGCAACGTAGCCAATGAGCAAGACAGTGTCACGCCCCGGGCGTCTTCTGCTTGCAAAGTTGCCGAGAATTCCAAACAGTAAACCCGCTAAGACATCACCCACAGCAGCACAACTGATCATGTAATTAATCGCTAAGAAAATTTTACCAATTAATAACATTTTAACTGCTATATTTTCAACGAAAGTCAGCTCACTAAAAATGCATTACAAAGTAGATACAATGACAGCTAATCTAAGACAAATTGACATTATCTTAGTCTAGTTTAAGTGAATGCAAAAGACATTTTCATTCGGGTGTATTAGTACGAATAGTATTGTATGTATCAACCATCAATTATCAATGCATTAGTCTTGTATTTGCGTTTCTTTGCTTTTTTTTGCAGACAGGCACTTGTTATTGCAGATTCATTGGTGTCCTTTAGACTTTCATGCTGTATTGCTTATTTTGTTCCAGTCATGATGTTGATGACATATGACGTCATTAAATAAACCGATTGACTGACTGATAGATTTCAATGCTAATAGTTAACTTTAAAAAGTCAACTACCGCATTAAATTTTTTAATTATTACCAGAGCTGGTATTCTGTAACGTAGTCCATCAAAATGATCACAGTTATTTCATCACGGTTACTTCAAAAACAAGAATGCGAAAAACAAAAGCACAAACCGACAATTTCGCCACAGCCGACACACATTCCACAAAGACCAGTTAACCGTTTAGCTGACAGAAATTCTTTTGTGTGTCCAACTGATGTGATGAAAACTGCACTCCAGAACGACAATTCTAAACCTACGGTGCACACAACAATCCACAACAACGACGATAGGTTTTAGCAAGTTAATACTGCCGCATTAATTTATCGCTCAACACATTAATTAATTAATTCATTATTTCATTGATTAACATGTTAATGAATCGGCATTCATGCAGATTTGCCAACACTGCTTTCCAAGACTCTCCAAGACCCAAAAAAGCAAAATTCCAGGTTTTGTCAGTGAATGCCACAGCCATCAACTGGGGTGGGGAATGCTGAGGGTATCCTCCTAACAGCTGACTGCGGATGTGAGAAGTATTGTAAGCTTCCCTATTGGGGCCTTGTGTGCAACAGCCTTGGCCATAAATATATTCTCTGCATTCTGTTTTCAGCCGAACATTCCCACAAAACCCTTCCGTTGAACAGCAGCATGGCAGACAAGCACGACAAGCTTTAGTTGCTTTTCGGCTTTTTCCCCGATATTATTTTCAGAAAGAGTATTGGGACATACATTCTGGATACCTTATCTATATACAACAAGCTAGGTCGACTCAGCCTTCTACCCCCCGTGGGACGCTAAAATGAGTAATAACTCACTTACATGGGTTACGGAAGGTGGGGACCTTGGTACAGCTGACTGGGGTCGCCTAGCCGGCCACTGCGCCAGCCTGTGTCTGCAGGCTGCACACGGTGGCCATGCGGCAGGCGGCTCTGGTTAGTGACAAAAGCGCATTAGAGGCGTGTTTGCAACGATGCGCTATACAAATTGACGACCTTTACCACTACCTTTAACAAGACATGTTATAATACTGGGAACATCAGAACCCCCTCTCCACCCATGTGACTGATGCTCTTTCATACAGCACAACAAATCAGACCTGTGTAAGCAAAACAGACGATCAGCAACGCCATTTCCTTTGTAGCTACCAGGCGCCAGGAATTTACTGCAACATTAACACAATATTGAACAGTTACAAAGGCTAATTAATTACGCACCTTGTCACATTTACATTTCAAACTGAATAAAATAATGCATTTTAAAATACTACTGATTGCATCTGTTAAATTACACAAAATAATTTTCAAAAACATGTTCACGAGATGACTAAACTAATAGTGATGACACACTGGCCAGTTTCAGGCGCCTGTAGCAGAAACTGGTCAGTCTGTTATACTTTTCTGGTGCCAGAAATCGGCGCCGGTTAGAGCATGTTCAATTTCATGCCGGAAACCAGCTGAAAAACTGAACTGTGATTGGTCAGTCTGAGCAGAAGATAGCACTGCTCGTTTGTTTGTAAGCAAAAATAAAAGATGAAGTGGAGTGACAAAAGTATTTTTCAACTCATAAACCGGTATGAAAAAAAACGAATTTCAGTACAATGCATCATTAAAAACCTATTATGATAGAATCTTAAACAAAAGCATAATTGACAAGCTGCCAGTATCATTTGCCGGCTAAGTGTGTCATGGTTTCTGGCACCAGACAACTGGCGGAAACAGGAGCCAGAAAATGGTCAATGTGTCATCAACTTAAGTATTACTATTTTTCACTTGATTTAAACTGCCAGTTCATCCAGAGATACGTTAAGTTAGAACTGGTCACTAAAAGTAAATGTTTCACACTTACATGAGCAAAACTTTTCAAGCCACACGACATTCATGTCCCGTCTAATCACACCCACACCCCCAGTGCTGCACAATCTCAACCCTAACCTAATCCTGATCTTTGACCTTCTAGTGATTTTCACACCTTCCCTGGGAAACTTTGCACCAATTTTGGTTTCTCTATGTTCATTTTTTTGAGCATACGGGATAAATGGACAGATAGATGGACAGTCAAAACCCATAATTAAAGCTGTCGAAGTGTTAATTTTTTAACACGTTAACGGACTGCGTTAATTTTTTAAACGCATGCATTAACGTGTTAACACAGCATATTGTAACAGCTGCACAGAGTGTTGAATTAAGCATTAGTTATTATCGAGGTTGCAGCAGCCTAGGACCCCAAATTCATGTAGTCATTTCACTGAAAACTAAATCACTGACTGAGATTGAACTTCTGTAACTACTGCCCAAGCTACAAAATAGCAAATTGTTTCACCAAAAAAATTCCCAATAACCGTCGCTAAAATGCTCTTTATTAAGCTCAAAATGCACCACAAACTGTTTGATGACTGCGATCCACATACAATGCTCCCCTAGACTCCCCAGCTGTAATAAGGGGGTAGGCCCCCGGGAAAGAAAAGAGGAGGAGGAATCAAGGAAAAAAAGACAGAAAAGGAAGGTGAAACAGAGGGTCACATAACTCTATCTAGCCAAAGGACCCCCAAAAAACTTAATTCAGTCCTCGCTGACAGAGTGGGCCATAAAAACCGTCCCCTATATTATTCTGCTTAAAATGCTGTTTATATGGACAAAATGACACACTATATAAATTGCTAGCTTGTTCTGCACATATTAATATCAAAACCTAATGAGTGTGTCAAAATGTTATTTAAAATAATACGATAGAATCAAAGCACCCCAACTGTATTATATCACAGTGGTGAAAACAAATGGAAATACGTGCTTGCGTATATGTCTAAGTAAAACAGCGAAAACTCCACACAACAACAAAACAGTCAAGTAAACAACTGTTCAATGTGCCATTCTGAATTGCTCTTGGAATTTTGCTGGACCCAGGGTTGCCTTCCTGGCTGCATATCAGCTCCGCTACACACTCGATATTCTGTGTTGTTCGAACAGTCCGCTTCCGTCCACTGCCGACCTTTCGAGAAATCAAGTTTGTCTTGTCAATTTTGAGCAGAAGATCTTTAACGGAACTGACCACCCAATTCTTGTTAGGAAACTCTTTACAAATGCATTTAGTGCCCCATCTCTTTTGTTGGCGAATGAGTTTGATCAATGCTTTATCCTCATACGCTAAATGACATAACACCATTTTCCCTTGCGTTATTCACTTTAAATGTACATTACTCTTGGAAGACATAATTAGCTGACATGTAGGGGACGGTTTTTTATGGCCTACTCTGTACATGTAGTAGCAAGAATGAAGCAATAACAATACTGGCCTCTTTTATATATGCACACACTGAAAAATGGCAACAGCATCACTCACCAAAGGCTTCAAGTGGTCCTTGCCGTTCAGTGCTAACATATACACCAGACCACACAGAAGCAGATTAACGAACATACACGAAAATCTAATAAATACTAGCAAAATATTGCTAGCCTGTTCAGGATACCGCATTATACAAAATGGCAAAGAATCCTTTAAAAATCGCTCAGCTAGAATCTGGATCATGATTAGGATTGCAACCAAATTCCAACCAACTGTACCTAGGCCATTTTCCACTTCTAAAAAAAAATTTTGTCAAAATCCGATGACAACTGTTTAAATGATCTTGCAAACAGACAAACAAAATATGTGAAAAACCTTACTTTCTTTCTTCAGCTGACGTGACGCAAATTTCATAAAAAGAATCACGGCTTTATGTAAGTGCTTTGTTGCTAAGGAACATTTATAAGCAAAGTTGCAAAAATTAACAAGTAATTACACAATCATTCGGAAAAATTTAAATATTAATAAAAAATAACACCGTTAAAATTCTAATTAATGTGATGTCAATGAAACACTATAAAGCAGGTACAATGATGTGACTACAAGCATCTGAAATCATCTGTTTATCCAGAAAGGTCAACATTTTTATTCCATCTACAAGACTGGTTTAAATACACACTCAATAAAACTGTGCCTCAGTGCATCTGTGAGCTCTCAATAACTGAAGCATTTGCTAAAAAAAGTAAATTCATTTTCCTCGGCAATTACCATTGTTTAATCGAAATTGACATTAACTATTAAACTAGAAAGCAATCATAGCTCGCAGGTACCTCCGCCAAGGCAATGCTATTTGCTAGGTGGTGTCACCATATTCGCTTTGCCAGCGGTTTCGCTTATGCCGCCTTTAACGCAATGGTAACGAAAACTTCAAAGTGATCCAGAATCCAGGATTCCTGCCGGATCACCCCCAAAATTGGATCACCTGTAGCTTATGCCACGTGCGATATTCCCTCAAAATTTCAGAAAGATCCGTCCATAACTTTTTGAGTTATCTTGCTCACACACACACACACACACACAGACAAACAAAAACCGGCAAAAACATTACCTCCTTGGCGGAAGTAAAAATAATCATTACCAGCTCCACTTACACAGTATCTGCTTCGGCTGCTGGTCTCTGGCAAAAAAAGACCATCAACAAGACGCCAGTAACACCAGCAACCGTGAGGATGCCAAAAAGCATAGTCCGCGACTCAGCAGTAATAATGGTCTCATCAGCAAACAGATAGTACACGATGAGATTACCAAACAGCAGGCTGAATGACACGACAAACACATTAAAACATCAGACATTCAGAGTCTCTAAATGTACTCGTAGGTGAAACTATAAAAATCCACCAGAGTTACACGACCTTCATTTACTAGTTTTGTTGAGGTTTGGGCAACCACTGCTGTTTTTCGGAACAATTATTTCTGCTGGCTGGAAGATATCACTGCAATTAACAAAACAAGAAAGCCCAGCTAACGAAAAGAAAAACGCGCGACAGCAATGCATGTTTACAGGCCCACTGCGAACAAAATCTAAGCTGACCCATCCCAGCAATTGACATTGGACATGATAATTTTCATTCATTCGTTAACGTACGACAGATGGTGCTACCGGTCTCTTGCGGCTGCTGTTCTTCGAGCGGCCGAAAGCATGCATTTTAAAGGGGCAGCCTTCTTTGATGCCTTCGTGCACACACTTCCTTGAATGTAGGGGGTCAAGAATTAGACCGTTCAAATCAACGTTTAATGCTGAAAATTTCATACGCAGGTTGTCCTGGTCTCTCTAGTGATTTTGGCACAATTAGCTCTTGAAATGTGTCTTGCAGCCCAAAATCACCGAAAAATTGATAAAACCCCTATTTTAGCATTCAAGGCCATCCAAGGTCATTGCTTTTGGTGACAACTGAAAGCCAGTGTACGACTTCCTATTAGTGATTAACAGTAACCTAAGCCCTACCTCGCACTGTTTCTGAGATACAATGACTTATTGACTAAAAATCACAAATTTTCCCTACCCCCTCTCATTTAGCATCCTTGCTTGGGGTGACCCCTTTCGAATTTATGGAAAAGCTGTACTGATCCTTAAACAAACGTCTTCCAGGCAGCCAACCGTGAATATCCTAGCTTGCACAGTTTTTGACTGTGACGGACGGACAGACAGACAGAAAGACAGACAGACAGACAGAATTGCGATGGCTAAGATGTTGTACGTAAAAACTCAGTCATTCTGGAGCCATAAGGGCCATATGCTGTGCTGCCAAACACCAGACCATGGACAGGGAGCTAGTGCATCATGCTGTTATGTACCTGTACTCATTCCACCTACTCAGAGAGGGATGGCCAAGCTGAGTTGACCTGGGTGGCTGGTTACATACCAAGATGGTTTACCTGCCTGCTGACAGTCACCCAAGTACCAACCAACCAGGCCCAACATTGATTAACTTCTTTGATGCAACAAACAATGTTGGTGATGTGACTTAGCAGTAACGTGTTTGATTCATCAACAAAGTTACTCTACGCCGAGCCAGGTTAGTACTGCGATGGGTGACTGCCTGCAGGCAGATAAAACACTCTGGTATGTAACCAGCCACCTAGGTCAACTCAGCCTTCCATCCCTCCGGGGTAGGTAAATCGAGTACCAGCCTATCTGGCTGGGGTTAAAGTGGGGCACGATCACCTGTGTTGGGTGGCAGGTAACACTGTGTAATCCCATACGGCAGGTGACGCTCCAAAGCTCTATTAAAAGCTATATTACCACCTTTTGGCCTTTGACCTTTAACTAGTCCAAACTGCCACTGTGACAAACAACTTGTCATAAATGTCACAAAGTTGGTAGTATCCCTTGTCGCAGTTCACCAAGTTCTTGACTTTAAGCACCAAACAGAAATTGTACTAAATTATACTGCTTGGTAACAGAAGCATGTGTGTGAGCAACTTCTGCATGGCAGTGGAATGGCTGGGGGTCATGATCATTAGTTTGATAAGCTAACCATTAGACTAACCAGCTAAACAAAATCCATAACATCCAAGGCAAGCAATCTTCACATTACACTAAGTATCAAGTATCAGTTATGAAGTCACCTTCCTTGCAGCAGGACCCAGAATATGCAAGTATTTCGCATCATTGTGTCTTCTGTCGAATTAATCGTAAGGAAAGTTCCCTGAGCGGTCCAGATTACTGCAACATTTGAACAAACACATTTTGTCAACTGCTGACAAATCTCTAGTTCTCAGAAAACTAGTTTATTCATCCTTTAGCTGGTCAGATGTAATAAAGCTCTGAGACTAGACGTATTCCACACAGACATGCACCAAAACAAAATAACAGCATTGCAATTTATACCAATATGTATGTTTATAAGTGCAGATATCAACGAAAGTCCTATCTTCCACTATTATGCATCAGTCCCTATTACTAAACTCACTAATAATCTTAAGTCTAAAAGAAAAATAAATACTATTTTCGATAATTAAAATTTTTAGAATTAATTTTTAAAAAATTGATTATTTAAGTAAATAACAAAATGCTGTACATCAGCAAAACAAAATCGAACAGAATGAACCACTATATAAAAGAGAACAAACATATGAAGTTTCTGACCATTATTAATTACTGTGCACATAAATGAAAAACGATCAGTAGCACAGCGAAATAAACAGAGTGAACACAGCTCACCGGCAGCTCCAAATCCAATGAGAACTGAGGCAGCATACAGAGTAATTGCCATTGGCTTCAGAAATGAACCAATAAAGAGACTGAAAAATGCAACATTAACATCACTGCACATATGACATGAAATATTCCGCAAAAAAACAAATATTGTGGGATACTAGCATACAGTTCAGTGGGCCACATTATTATTCAATCCTATTCACAGGCTGGATTAAGACTGATGCATAACACTGCAAGATAGGACTTCCATTATTCGAGACGCTAAAAGAAACAAGAAGAAGAAAAGCCCAGCTGACACAAAGGGATGGCAAATAAACCAATTACACAATTACAATTACACAAACCAATTTACACAATAATGCGCAGATAACTGATCAGATAAATTTGCACGATAGTGATGCATGTGTGAAGGCCCAGTGCAAACAAAATCTAAGCTCACCGATCCCAGCAACGACGTGTCATTTACACTCGCCAGAGGGCGCGACCAGTCTCACTTAGCTGTATTGGCTTGAAATCGCAAATTTTCCCTACCCCCTGTCATTTAGCACCCTTGCTCGGGGTGACCCCTTTCGAATTTATGGAAAAGCTAAAAACAGATCCTGAAACTAGAGTCTTCCAGGCAGCCGATGGTGAAGATTTGGTGATCCTAGTTTGCACCGTTTTTGACTGATCCATCTGTGTGACGGTCAGACAGACGGACGGAATTGCGATGGCTAAGACGTGCTACAGCAGTAGCTGCTGTCGCGCGAAAGAAAACTGCAAGACCATAAGCCTGGGCTGCAAACCAATTACACTGAACAATCACTATGACACAAGTGTGGCATCATTTGAGTCATAGTGGCTATTCAGTGTAATTGGTGCAATTCCCCCTATCCCAGCCAGAGGAATCGTACCCCTACACCTCTGCTTGTCCAAAACTTTGCTTCCAAAAATACAAAATTTGGAGCTAAAAGTCCCCCATTTTGCAGAAACTTTAAGCGCAAAATTGAAATCCTGAACATTCATAACTTCTCTGTCAGAAATCTGCATCGGAAAATCCCAACTTCTTGTCCCCTCCCCATTTTTTCAACCCATGATGCCACTGCACCCAAACGTGCACTTAATGGACTGTGTACTTCAAGTTCTTGGATTCAGTTGATGAAAATTAGTGACAAAAAACTGCTACAGTCAGCAGCAAAAATGCAGATCACAGGCTCCAGTATTTGACAATACATGTATAGCGTTGTCATGCAAAATTTCTGCCGATGCTGTGCAATTTACACGATAATGTGCAGATAACTGACCGGACAAATTATGCACACTATGTGTGCAGCAGATGAAATTGTTGTCAATGAAAACAAAAAAAAAACACACCAGTATGTAATAGCGCCAACAAGCAGTGACCACTTTGGTGTGAGAAGAAAAACAACTGACGGTGCAATCCAGTTTGCAGCCGCAAATACAGCATACAAAATGCTCAGGCTACAAAGTACAACAGTCGTTCACGTCACAGCTAAAAACAAAATTAAATATAAGCAAAAAAACTACAAAACACAATTATTACTATTCCAAGAACTGCTACTGCTACCACTACAACTACTACTAGGTTTAATCTTTTTACCAAATCACCAATTTCTCTAAAGTTACTAAACAACAGGCTGAGTAAAAAAAATTTGGGTACTTATTGAAAAAAACTTAGCTGCCCATCAAAGTCAGAACATTTAAGGCTAACGAAGCAAATAACGTCACGAACTGCAAATGCACATAAATATTCATACCTTGTATAACCATTTCCAACTTTTGAGCCATCGGTGTCATTCAACTCATATTTAGCGCCTTCAAGTACCAGCGTCTGCAAGTAAAAATCCACACAATACCAAGCACGTGTTCTGATGACAGCAAATTGTATTACTCAGTGCAATATTATAATAATGCAGCATGGAACATATTAACTAATCAATCAATTAAATATAAAGCTAATACTGAGCCTAACCATAAAAACCCCAAGATAAACTGGATGAAATTAAACTAGTGTTTCACATAATATTCACTTTAGTCGAAACTAGAACAAACTGTACTCACTTTGTATTTTTGTTATTCTTTTTTAACAAGTGAGTCCAGTAATCTTCACTCCAGCCTAAAGATGAAATTAACCTAGCTAGTTTGAAAAAAAAGGCATAGACTTTTGGCTACAAGAGCAAGACTGTCATACTGGTGCAATTGAATTTGTGTCTTCTACCTTAAGGTCTTGACACTGCCCAGTTCTACTTCTGGAGCTGTACAGCTCTTTCAAACAACGCAGTCGCTATGGGTACCGACAAGAATCGAGCACCATCTGCTTGAGGGCCATCTACTCTTGATTAGCATCAGGATAACAATAACCTAGTATGTTTATTCGAAACTCTGAGAGCTCTTACAATTGTGGAGCAAATAATTGGACCATACAACCATAGGCCTTTGTATATCAATGTTGAATCAATCAGTCCAAAATTTTTAAAGTGGCCTAAATAATACAAACTACTGCTAGATCCACTAGAGATTAGTATACAACTAGTTCTATCATTATATAAAACTCTAGTTGTGAAGCAGCTACACTGATAAATAAGCTATAATACAGAACAGCAGCAGTAGTTGCAGATCATTCACACTGTCACATTAGCCGTAGGCTTACTCTGAAAGATTTATAGCTTGGTATGCCATGATCAGCTTTATTGCAGACAAGCTTCATAAGTAAGTTAGATCAACCAGTTATATATCTCAGCTCAGTTCAGCAGACACAAGAGATCCTTTTGTCAAAAACTGCAACGGTAGGCAAAATAAGACCGTACGAACAACTATCAGTAACCATTATCAATAGGCTAGCTAGGCTAGCAGACTTGCTAGACTAGGCTAGCAGGCGTTGACTTTGGATGGCACCATGGGACTGTCAAGACTACTATAGTGCCATCTTCTGCAGAGCCTACGTCTTGACGGCACCGAAGCAGACGGCTTTCGACTATCGTCTTGACGGTACTGTAGCCACTGTGTTCAAACAATACAGTAAAGGGACATGTGAAAATGATGGATACAGTTCATTTCAATGCATAGTGTTCAATCATGTTTCACATGATTGTAAATCATTATGTCACATCATCTTAAGTTTTTACTTTCCTGGGGAGAAAGAAGCTGCAACTCCCCAAACCTTACCCCTATTTTTACGCTAAATATATACTTAATAATCATCCATTAAAATAAACCGTTCCTGTGATCTTCAATCTAGCCACGGTAAATAACATGCAATGCAACACTGCCAACCTGCACCATTGAGCATGTTTGAAACGCAGTAAAGAGAAACAGAAAAGTAACTCCAAGTAGTAGAACATTGAAAAGTCTCCAATCCCTGGTCCTAGCAGGTGGCACTGCCGTTCTGTGCAGCATCTGCGTGTTTTCATTGCCGCTGTCAACATCGTATTCGTTATTACGTTCAGCCATGATCTAGAACGGCTTAAATATTACGCTTTTCAACACACGTCAAGCTTTGTTTATGTTTACGTAACTACAGAGATCACGGGACACCATAGATAAACTACTTTTCACTTGATTGCATTAAAACTATGATACACATACAACTTTTTCGATTCCGTCTGCTGCCTAATACCAATTACTATCACCAAAATTTCGTTCTGTCTTTGTAAGTTAAGCAAGTCTACTATGGCAAAAATACTTATAAATTGCATTTTTGAAAAATTAATCAAAGAGTTGTAGATGCTTGGAATAGACTAGCAGGCAGGGCTGGAAAACCTGGATTTTTTTTTAAAAAGTTATAAATAAGAAAAAATTTATAAAATTTAATTTTAAAAAAAATTTTTTTGGTTTAATTGTTATCGAACACAGTGCACAAAATTAGGACAAAAACAAAAATGTGGCATACACCATGTCTGTCCTATAATCACGTTGTTGTCTATAAACTGTAGCAGATAAACTATACTGTAGTATAATCATATCGTGGATTTATAACTTTAAAATTAAAATTTTAAAAAATACAATATAAAATTAATTTTACAACAAACAAAAACCTAAAAAACATTAAAATTGTACTATAAAGTGTTTTTAAAAAATTTAAAATTAAAACAAGGTTTTTCGGATCAGTTTTCCAGCCCTGCTAACAGAAAAAAAATAAAGTGAGTAAATGTAGTGTAAATGCATTCAGAGATAGGTTTGACAAATAAATGAGACATAAAAATTAATAATTGCACCTATAGTGTTTCCAGTGTTTGAATTGTCGGGGGAAGAGGTTAGAGGGTTGACTTTGGTCTTGACTTTAGACTTGACTTTCGGCTTAGACCAAATTAAGTCAAGTCAAGAAGAGGTCGAGTCTTCAACAAGTTAAAGTTGACCATCTACTGAAAAAGACTCTAGTCTTAAACTAAAGCCTTAGTGAATCTTGACCTCACCCATTGTCATTGTCGACTACAGCTGCACGTATGTCGTTGGACTGTTGCATGTGTGTCATGGGCTTTAATAAGCACATGCCGATCACTGGGTCAAGAGGTCATCGTTTTGGGTCAGCTTGGAGGAGTGAAAATGGCTGTGTCTATGGCAAAACTAAATACATTATATGGTCTGCCATGGTTTAATTTGTCGGTTATGTCGAAAATAAGAGGCGCGTGTTGTGGTTCTGTTGGATGTGTAAAATATTGACATGAATGTAGTGTGCAGTGACGTTACGCTGGTTGCACTATTTGGGTCTCGAGGAAGTGGATAATACGGTGTCTGGCTTTTTCGCCCCTTTGCCGGTTCGCCCCCTGGCTGATTTGCCCCCTCGCCTTGGACATTTCGCGCCCGTTGAATACCGGTAATTCGACATGGAGGTTTATGGGGTGTCGGTAAAATGCGTCCGGTGCGTCTGGGCCAACGGCTATTTTGCGTCTAAATAGTGCGTCTAATAGACGCATATTACCCGTTTCATTTGAAGTGATGTCACTGGCCTCAGCTTTTAATGACCGCCTATTGTCCTGGCCTAGTCCAGGACTTTCGTGCGATTTTTGATAACGTACGAGTATTTATATGCACATTGGTATTGTGTGATGTAATTATTACCACAAAGACTGTATTTTGAAATAATATGTCGATGCTATAATGTATTCGTTGCAGTAGTTTATTGTTAAATATATGAATAAAGTTACTTTTTGATTTGCTTTTCATGAACTTTTTAAGTTTTAAACTACACGTATATGCATGCATCAATGGACTGTTACTGCAGTCAACAGAGATAGCGTAGAATAACTTCAAGTGTAGAATAGCGATAGTAATTAACATTGGTTGAATAAATTTGTACACACTAAAGCTGCTGACAAACAGTCACCAGGCTACATGCAGCATAGTTCAGAGTGTTCAGAAAACAATGTAGGAAAGAGTTAAAATGCTCATCCTATTCATAGTTTACACTGGTTATTTTAAAATACTCTACACTTTTAATAATGCGTACAAGCCGTCAAACCCGTAAACCTGGATTTGAGAGAAAAACACTTCGGGTTTGCATTACCTAGTATGAACTAAGATAGTCATTGTAATACTGCAGCAAGTTCATCAACCATGGTGCTCTGCTTGATGTCAAGCTGTTCAAATACATTTCTGCCGTAAATCATGATAATTGCAAGGACAGAAAATAATTCTCTGACAGAATACAGTTGCTGCTATGTTCTCACCTTTTCAGGTTTCCTGCTACTTTGGCATTTGTAGTACAAGTTTTTCCACAGGGCAGCATTATAATGGGCCCAAGCACTTCAAAGATGTCAGACTCTGCTCTTGAGAATCTGATGTTTCTAAGATGCAACATCCAATGTTGCCTTATTGCATGATACGACGATACATCAAGACCCCTTCATATAACCGCCACATTTATTATGACTCGGTCACAATCGACAGTCACAACTCAGCTTGCTGACTGGCGATACCCATGATTCCCTAGTTCTTAGAGTTGAGGTTGCCAGTAGGTTGGCTGTTGCGCTGTCTCTGTGGCGGTATGACGAGAACCCAAAGCGGTCTTAGCAGTGGGTCTTCCTTAGCTATGACGACCTTATGTAATCTGATCATTTTCTGATGGCCGTCTTGTGCTGTGTACTGCAGGCGGTGGACGTTCATTTTCAACGTGTAAGATGGCAGGTAATTTCCAGAACAGTCTGTGTAATATGTTGGTTGGACTGATGAATTAGGCTGTGTCTTTGACAGTGACTGCATACTCGTTAAGTGGCACATTTAATTTGCCATGCCTGCTTTTAGATAGATTTGAAACTAATTTTGGGTTTGGTGACAACTGCTCGCACAGACAATTGCGCGCGGCGACTATTGCTCGGCCGATAATTTACATCAGCATAATCTAATGTACAGGCTATCAACTGTTTAAAGCCAAAGCCACTCACATTAAGGTTTTAAAAAATATAGTCAGTTTTCTGCAAAATAATGAGAGTCATGCAGTTCAGTTAATGTTAGTCGTTGGATCTATAATCTCGGCTGACACGACACATTACACGTAAAACGCAAAATAGATGACAAAATACATGTAAAACACAGTGTAAAAGCTACATGGCAGAACCTGAGTTCCTCTGTATCTATCCAGAAGATTGTGTTTCCATTAAGCACAAAATAGGTGTGCCGTTGCACGAAGATATATCAGAACTTCTGTGCTGCCATACCCAGCATGCTGAACTTGATCGCAAAGTGTGCGGTATTGCATAGCAGCCGGTTGTATGACAACACTGATGTGCGCAATTGTCGCGCAGCGAGTTTCCTGCCGCGCAGTTGTTGTCTGCACACGCAATTGTCTGTGCAAGCAATGGTCACCGCGCACAGTTGTGTATAGGTAATTGTCGCATGTGCAGTTGTCGTTCGAGCAATTGTCCGTAGCTTACATCTAATTTTGAATGAGCTGTTACAGGTGCTGAGGTGCATAGTAATTTCATACAGAATACCTTTTCTGGTACCCATCAGGTACAACCTGGTAGATGTTTTTAAGCACCTGAAAGTCTGACCACTACTTAACCAGTACCAAATATATATTTATGTATTATGTATTTATGTATTTATGTAATTAGACAGCTAATGCACTCTTTTTACTTGCTGTGGATCTTACTTTTAGTCTGATTATGTCATTTTATTTAACATCTGTTTGAGAGAGCTCTTAGGGGTATTTGTTATTATTTTACTTACTTGTTTTAGTAAGCATGTTGCTAATATTTTTCTATTGTGCATTTAATTAAGGGTTCTTATGATGCAGTTACTCTGGTATCTTTCTGTCATGTAGCTTTATCATGCATTATGTTTTTCAGCGCAGAATCTAAAGTATTCCGTCAAGAATGATGTCGGTGTGATTCTGTATGATATGCCTGGAAAGGCAAGTGGACAATGTTGCCATTGATTTTTATTTTATTCTATTGATTACTGCTGCAGAAATTAACAATATCAGAATTAATCATTTATCATCATCATCAGGTCGAGTCTCCTCGGGCAATGGCACGCCACACGCACTTGTCCTTCATTGGTGTCTTCAACTCCGCTGTAGTCTGAAGTCCGGTATCCTTCCTGAGCCTGTCCACATGCCCCAGTCTCTGACTCCCTCTGTTGAACTTTCCTTGGGTCAGTTCCCAGAGTACCAGGTTGCTCACTTCTAGCTCGCTATGTCTCACACAGTGCCCTGCAAGTCCAAGTCTTCTTTCCCGGATCTTATTTGATATCCTTGGTAGGTTACCATAGAGTTCCTCATTCGTGATCCTGTCCATCCACGTAATCATTTATAGTAGCTCAATAGAAACATGATTTTGAGTTCTTGACATTTAAAATTGATCAGTTAATTTGCAAAAACATCATTAGATATAGTAATGACGTAAAAGTAAATACAGTGCATTTTTGCAGTATCTCTTCAGCTTAGCTGGATACGTTGTATTGTCAACAATGATCATTTTCTTTTCAGGAGAATGTGGACATTCTAGTCTGTCTACATGATTGGATGAAAATTGCTTACCGATGGTGATCGTATCTTGGTGTATTTGTGATAGGTGTCAGCTGAGTAGCTGATCACAATTGTAAGCAAAATTGTATTTCGTCACAGTTTAGACTTTAATCAAAACTGAATGTTAATTTTTGAACAGTCATTTGTTGCATTTTTTTCAATCATTACCAACTCTGGTTGTTGAGGTGGAACTTAGCAGTGGTCAAAGAATTTGTGACAGCTGGTTGTGTGCATTGTATGTGACAGGTGAACACAATCAATCGCGAAGTGTTGAGTGAATTCAGAGAAATTTACGGTAAAATTCAAAGTGACCCCAAAGTTCGAGCCGTGGTTATCTCCTCATCGAAGCCCGACTGTTTTCTGGCTGGAGCCGATGTTGCGTGTGTATTTTTAGTTATTGACATGTTTGAGTAAACATGTACACCGTGTCCAGTAAAAAACTGACCCCTAGACATCATACAATGGAAATGTCAAATCTGATTGAATCTAAATGAAATTTTGTGCACTTAATTCTCAGTAAATTCCTGTAGGTGTCACCAAATTTCATTGAAAAATATTATTTTTTAGCTGAGTTATTAATTGTTGAATAACGATAGGTAACAAAATATCTCTGTTACCAATGTGGTGTTACATAAGTAAACTCCCGTGTACATAACTTTAACAAACAACATCTGATTCTGGCAAAATTTTACATCAACAATGCAGATCATCTGTTGGCAGTTAAAGTGACAAATTTCAGGTTAATCTATCTATGCAAACAATAGTTACAGCGGTTTTTATGAGGTCGCCTCAAAACATAAAAGTGTGCAGTATTAGGCAGTCGTTTGTTTAATCCTGAGAGTGTCCACGGCTTGCTGGGAAATTCCGTGATAAACTTTTTAGCATCATACTCTCTCTTTTCTCAACAGTTTAATTGAAACACAATTTGTCTGCAGAAAACACCATTTTGTTATTGTTTACGTTATTTTGATTGCGTCAACAAACGTCACTTTCACTTCAGTGACTGCAATATGTAATGCCATATTGGTAACAATGATATTTTGTATTTCGATATTCAACATTTAATAATTTTGGTAAGAAATAATATTTTTTAATGAAAGTTGGCAGTTACTTAAGGAATTTATTGGGGATTGCATGTACAAAACTTTATTTAGATTCGTTCAGATTTGACATTCTTATTTCACGGTGTCTAGGGGGTCAGTTTTTTACCAGACACAAGCTCTTTCTCTTTCGCTGGTCTGGTGGTTGTGGATCAACACACACCACCACAAGTCCATGCCAAGCTTCTTAGTCTTGTGACACCTTCATGAGTTCATCGGTCCTCTGTACAGTCAGTCTCTCAGTGTAGTCAATTTGAGTTTATTCTGGGTATAGATGTTTGTGCGGATTTTGCTACAAATGGTAATAGACAAGTTACTGTTTTAGTTTCTGGGTTCACTTAGATTACGATTTTTCATGACAGTTTCCATTTAATAATTTTTGATAAGAATATTCCCGAGACAACTGGACATCAAATCATTATGTAGTTTCCCACCTCGCCTAACGTTTGTTTCTGCACTACGTGGGGAAATCAGCACCATTAAAATATTGCGAATTTACCTAAAGTGGTATTATTACTTAATCTAAATAACGCACAAAAACACATTTTGTTCACACTTTTAACACTTTGGCTGACACTTTATCCAATTGTTTGGTTTTCAGCTGCCTGCAATAGAACTGATTGAAATGTTGGCCCATTGTGCAAGCACAGGCATGGAGACAATTTCTTTATTCATTGGCAGCAGTATCGATAATGTTATGCTCCAGACTAATCCAGACTTCACCAGTCACGTCTTGAATTTGTAAACATTTCTGAACATCATTTGGTAGACACTCTGCTGCACGGCAGTCGAACCTTATAATCGACTGGCTCTTGGTGCTACAGATCTGGATAGACGAAAGTTATCGACGTTTTTTCATTAATTTCAACGTGTATTTTGTTTGGTCTGTTTTTTCCAGGTAGTGCCAAAACAGACATTGGGTGAGGTGGGAACTTAAACAGCAGTTTAGTAGCCAGTTGTGTCAGAAATATTTGTGCAAAAAATTATTGAAATCTGATAATCATGCTTTAAGTTACGGTCAATAATGTTGGGGATGTTTTTCACGGTTTTGTATATTTTAATGAATATTTTGCTTGTTATTCTTTCCTTAGGTAGTGCAGAAGCAGACATTGTGCGAGGTTAAAAGTTGAATGGTCATTTGATGGCAAGTTGTATCAGAAACTTTCACACCAAAAATTATGAAAATCTGATGATTTTTGTTCACGTTGGAATTGAAAATATCCGGGATGTTTTTTTTTGAGACACAATGTACATTGGTCTTGATTTACTGTTGTATTAACGTTAATGCTGGTTGTGCACGAACAGCATGTTGCAGTCGTGTAAGTCGGTCGAGGAGGCCACAGAGCTGTCTGCCGAGGGACAGGCTACGCTGCAGTTAATAGAGGACAGTCCAAAGCCATTTGTTTCCGCTATCATGGGCTTATGTCTTGGTGGTGGACTTGAGGTATGCTGTGTTTTACTTTATGTCATTTACTTCTTTCAATTTACCAATCACTTCTTGCAATACTGTTTGTGAGATAATCATATGCATCGAAGGACAAAGACATCTCCGAACTGCAACTGTGGTCATTGGTCAGCTACAGGTTCCACAGGTCAGAATGTCAACATGTGGAAGACATGCTTTTCGACATTTTGTTTCGTCTACTTGAAACGCTATTCAGAACTATCCTACATGCTGTCTACTTATAGACACCATCTAAAACACTTATCTTTTTGTTTACTAGCACATTGAGTGCATCTTGGTTATTTGCAGGTAATACACTCAAGCAACGCGTTAGTGAATTAATCATGATTTTAGAAATCAACACTTTTAAAAGTTTAATGCAATGAGTGCCGAAAATTCCTTTAGTTTGCATGTTCAACATTACAGAAATTTTTATCCACAAAGTGCAACAGAAGTCTGCAGAACTGTTTCTTTTGTGGTTTGGTGAGCCAGCATAATAGTTGTGAGTTTGATTCTAATCGAAAACGGCAGCTAACACCAAAGTTAATCCGAGCATTACCGATTAACACCAGACAGCTCCAGTGCAAAAGAATAGGCAGATTTTCTTAATCCCTAGCGATTAGAAACTTTCTAATTGATTTTCAGTTCACTTTTTAATCTATGGATAAGAAGTAAGTTAATCGGATTCAGTTCTTAGCGGATGTCGATTAGAAAAAAGATAATTCTACTTCTTGACAAAACATGAACTCGCGTACTGTCTCGGTCCATTGCTACATATTTGGATGGGTCACTGTCTAAAGACAGCTAAATCATCTGTGTGTGTAACCAGCCATTGTGGTCAACTCAGCCTTCTATCCCTGTTGGTTTGGTAAATCGAGTACCGCCTGGCTGGCTGGAGTTAAGGCTGAGCACATTCACCTGCATTGCGTTTCACATAACGTTATGTGATCCCATGTGGCAGGTGATGTAGCTCTGCCATGGGTTTCCTATAAAGAGCTATACTCACCTTTTTATCATTTTAAAGCAAACCTCTCAACATCTTAGCTTTCTTGCTTGACACATGCTATCTGTGAACTTGTAAAGTTTCGGTTCCATGCATTAGTCTAATTTCAACATTTTATTGCTGATAAATTATAGACCAGCATTCATATGGCCTTTGATCATTTTATGAAACATATTTGCAGCACAAACCATGTGTGTCAGTATATAGCAATTAACACTTAATTAAAATTGATTTTAGCGCATTTAACGTTCTTAAAAAATAGCAGACAGTGTGGCGGCTCTATTGTTGAGATAACGTTTGATGAATTTTGTGTCGCTGTGAATGGTGCGTTCTGCTAGCTGGCTCTGTCGACTCACTATCGTGTTGCTGTGGATGACAAAAAGACGCAGCTTGCTGTTCCTGAGCTTCAACTTGGTGTGCTACCAGGCGCCGGCGGCACCCAGCGGCTGACAAAACTGGTGCGTGTTGATAGCCTTGAAAAACATTTCTATCAGTCGTTAGACAAAGTAGTGTAAAATTCTGATGTAGTTGTAAACACACAGTCTGATTGTGCAACTAAATGATTGTGACTAAAACCTGCATTTATGCGACAGTGTGGCAATACAGGACCATAGGTTTAATACAACCAAGGTTTTGTACAACCAGCATTTTTCTGGAATTAGTTTAGGTTTTTCTGGATTCCACAAAAAGTAACTAATTTTCATTACTGCCACAGGTTTATACAGTGTATGGGCGTTGACTTCTCCCATTTAACATCATTAAAGCAGCAGAATGAATGGAGCACTCGGTGAAGTTCGACACTTTTTGTTGTTGTTATCGTGTTTTGCATCTGTTCTGTTTTGATATTGTATGTTTCAGCTCTACTTTTGTACAATTTTACAATAAATATATAATTAGATACTTGTAAGTAAGTAAGTTGTTTTTATTTGACAAGTGACAGTCGCGCAGACATTACATGTAGCAGTATGTGGCCTGGTTGTGTAGCGGTAGCATGTTGGACTAGTGATCTGAAGGTCCCTGGTTCAACTCCTGCTCAGTTCACTGCCAGGTAACAACCCTGGGCAATTTGTTCACACTCTTGTGTATCTGTCACCAAGCAGTATAATTTGGTATCGGCTTACAGCCAGGAAGGTAATGGCAGTACATGGGAGAAGTCTGGCTTACTGCCCATTCTAACTGAGATGCTGGCTCAAGGTTTTTACGTGCGAAAGCAGCTACTGCTTTCAGCGCGTCTTAGCCATCGCAATTCTGCCCATCTGTCCGTCCGTCTGTCCGTCTGTCACACGGGTGGATCAGATAAAATTTGGTCCAAGCTAGGATCACCAAATCTTCACCATCGGCTGCCTGGAAGACTCTAGTTTCAGGAACCGCAAAGCTTTTTCGATAAATTCGAAGGGGGTCACCCCAAATGAGGGCGCTAAATGTAACGGTGCAAGATAGGGCCTAGATTGCTATTAATAACTAATAGGAAGTAGTACACTGGCTCTCGATTGGCGCCGAATTCAATGACCTTGAATGACCTTGAATGCCAAAATAGGGGGTTTTATGGATTTTTTGGCGATTTCGAGCTGTGAGACACATTGCAAGAGTGAATTGCGCCGAAACCAATGAAGATAGACATGGACAAGCTGCATACGAAATTTTCAAGATTGAACGTAGATTTCGACGGTCCAAGTCTCGATTTTCTAGGTTCAAGGAAACCTGTGCACAAGGGCATCAAAGACCGGTACCCCCATAAAAGTTGCGATAAAATGACTGGAGATATACTGACAGTTTGCGAACAGGAACTGCTGTAGGCTTTCGCGTGTTTCATGAGCATTAGCTCATATTTGTTGTTGAGACATAGATGAGCATTGCCCCTACAGTCACAGAGCTGTGGCGGAGCTCTGTTGACCACAGGCTCACCTTTGTATTTTATGTTTGAGAGTCAATTTATGTTAGTTATTATTGCTGCAGATACCTTTGGATCAGGCTTTTGACATGATGCTGACCGGGAAAAATATCAGACCGCCGAAAGCAAAGAAATTGGGGCTTGTTGACGTGATTGTTCACCCAACAGGTAGTTAACTTTGTCACGCCATTCTGTTTTTAATGTTTTGTCTTTAGGATGATTAGAGCTCATTGAAGATCGAAGTATTTAGTACGTTGAGGGGTTCTTCAAATTTTCATCACTCGTCAGTTACACACTATTATACATACTTACGTTGTTATTGTTATTTGTAAAAATTTTTGCAGAGCACATTTATGTTTGTTTAATTCGATTTTACTGTTTTCTGCTTTGAGTTCTGTATGCTTATTTCCACAGTTCGTATGCGGTAGAAATTTACATAGTGTATCCTTAATTTTTATTACTTATGAAAAATTTCATAAAATTCAAATATACGTGTCCTATATGTATTTTTATTAAATATGCATACGACTAATTCAGTATGAGTATGTGTTTGAATAATGTGCTCGTAGGTCCAGGAATAAAGGAACCTGAACTACGGACTCATGAATATTTGCAAGAAGTAGCGATCGACTTAGCCAGGTACAGTGCAGCGCATTTAATACTTATTTGACATAACTGTTTAACGCTAACAACATTTTCGAGCGTGTTGCCTCTGTCGTGTTTGAAGGTGAGGAGCACGGAGCATTATATTTGCTATGTGGATCAAACAGTGGGTGACTTCACTTTTTGACTTAGACTTTTGCTGAGCCTTTTCGCTGAGCGAAAGCTAAAGCTGAACGCTAAAGTCTGTACTTAGACCAAAGTTCAACTAAACGATTAAAAATGGCGGAAAACCGGTAAACCTAACAGGAAATAAATCAA
>Ga0056128_1002119_pt1 | contig 23200 bp, 13 predicted proteins | sample WorMetLIZISLAND2_FD_71113 | JGI IMG/M metagenome (GOLD analysis project Ga0056128, IMG submission 71113) | Marine gutless worms symbiont microbial communities from Max Planck institute for Marine Microbiology, Germany - Olavius geniculatus... ... | reverse complement strand
GTTTGGAACTCTCTGCCTGAAACTGTTGTGACAGCCCCAACAATAGACATTTTTAAATCTTTGCTTATGAAGCTTGAACTGCCTATAGTTTGATTGTGTTAGGTATTAGCTTTATTTGTAACTGTTCTATGTATTGCTTATTTTTCTTATTTTTTTTTCAGGGCACATATTAGAAGCTTGCCCTTTGTGTCCTTTATCAGACCACATGCACTGCGTTGTTGATTTTATGTTTGTAACTTTGTCTGCTATGAATTAAATGATGGAGCTCAGTAATATCGTGAACGGACTTCTTTTCAATTGTGAAACAAGACATTTTGTGCCTGAAAAGTTTGACCAAAAGTTGCACATCCTAATCAACAAGCTTTCAGTTCCAAAAATTTCTGCACTATCTTAACATATTTCAAACTGAAACCACTCATCCACATTTAGATGTTCTTCTCTGCGAACATTTAATATTAACTGCTACTATTGTCTTACGTGTTTACGTATAATCTGCATCTTCTATCTTTTGGCATACTAAATGATCGATATTTGTCCAATCTCAATTCACCTTTACTGGACAAGCATAATTCTTATAAATCAAGCAACATAAGAAAATACTCATAACTCATAAAACAAAGCAGTGAGCTGGAGACCTGAGCAGCGACCGGATGCAGTATGGAGTCGGTGACTGCATACAAACTGGCGGACACAGGGAGTCGAACCCACGTTGATACGTTGTGACCGAATGGATTGTAAAAAACAACGGCAAACTGAACACACAACAGCATGACAACAGACTTGATAACAAGGATGAAACTGCTAAAAACCACTATGAAGAGTGTGTTTGCATAAATAACATTTCAACTTTCAAATACGTGAACATAATAATGACATTCTGTGCAATCTGATACCAATCGATCAGTGACCGGAAAAACAACTGCTCATGAAAAAAGGCATGAAAAACTGAACAATCTGAATATAAATTCATGCATTTTCAACGGATTCCATTAACTGCCAAGCAAAATTTGTTATACACAGCAAACTGTTACAGACATGCTACAAAACGTAAAAAAAACCTGAATTTGACTTTTTGGAAATTAAAAAAAAGACAGAACACTGCTGCCCAACAAAAACCATAAATGAGGCATAAACAAAAATCTATATCAATCTAAGTCACATTTGATATTTAATTGGCTATTTAAAATTAGTAGTGTTTTCACATTACATAAGTCTGGAGCTGAGGTTTTGCATGTTTATTACTGTCATCAATGATTTTTGTTTTTTTTTTTAATTTTTGTACTTTTACTACCTGAAAATTGCAAAATGAGCTGATAATTATTCAGCCAATCTCTAAAGTAGGCGGTAAGCAAATAATTGAAATATACTAAAGTTAAACTTGTGACAAATTAAAACTGTTGTTGAAAGCATTAAATAACAAAATAACTTGAAAACATCCTAGAATCGATGACAATTAGAAAAATCAAGCAAAGTACAAGCATCTTGATCACAGCTAACAAAATGCACATTTTGCGATTTTCAGGTAATAAAAATACAAAATCTAAAAACAGGGTGGCCACTCACCAGTCACGATCAAATTCCCTGACTTTTCCAGACATTTTAAGGGAACATAGACGGAGTATCGCTCCTCGAACAGTAGCGATATGACGTCTATTGGCAACAATTTTAATTCTTTTCCAGAGAATTAACTGACCAAATTTAGTGCAGTTTAAACAATAAAGGCATACAAAAGCGGCTTACCGGCACCGCAAATTTAAAAGTATGGAAGTACAAGTCTGCGAGCAAAACGAGCAGAAAAAATGGAGTTGAATGCAAATATTCAACTAGTAATGAACAGTTTTTGGGACACTTTTCCCTGACAAGATTTTTTCCCTGACATGTTTCAAATTTCCTGACATTTCCAGGTTTTCCAGACAAGTGGTCACCCTGTAAAAAAACAAAAATCACTGAGAATAGTAATAAACACACAAAACCTCAGCTCCAAAACTGTGTAATGTGAAAGCACTACTGATTTTAAATAGCCAATCTTTTACAGCAAATTGGCATCACCTATGTCTGACAATGCATAACGAACATTGAAGTACCTTGGAGTTGGTTTCAGTGGCAGTGCAGTAAGAGACATTTAGCAGCGGACAGAACTGAAAAGTTGGAGCAGTAGCTGATGAAGTCGATGGCAACAACTTGCTCAACGCCACATTTACAACATCCTGGACAATGCACGACAGTTCCGATGAGTTATACGTTTTATAAATCCTTCTAAAAATTATGATAAGCTAAACTTTAAGCAAAATGATAAAAAATTCAGCAAGAAGAAAAACAAAAACTCAAAAAATTATACGTCCAAATCAAACTCAAGATGGTTGAATCAAAATAACCATCTGATTCTTGGAAAAAAAAATTTGTTGCAAGAAAAAATTAAAATGCAAACTCGGCAATACAACTGCAATTTTTACTGCTAGTAATAATTACACTTTATAACAGTTAATGTTCACGTTAACACTGTACACAAATACAAATATTTTTCTCTATCTTTTGTTTAAACTTTTCCACGTCAAGGCAAATTCTGCAAAGAAGTCATGCAGAAAATAACTAATACATTAACATATAAACGTAACTAGAGCAAAAAGAAAAAAGTGCTGAGCTGGCAGTAGTAGTAGCAATAGTAGTAGTTTTGTTGTATTACTTTTTTGGTGGTGGTCAGCTTAGTGGCAGTCAGCTGACCGGCTGGGGCACTACGGCGGCCACACGTGTCCCCAGGTGGCGGATAGGGGAATGCCCTCGAAGAGGGTAGCACCGGATAAAAAAGGTGTCACAGACCAACAGTGCCTAGGAGAAGGCAAACTCTGATTTTAAACCGGGGCAGGTGGTGCTCGTTTAGCCTGTTGAGGCAAATCCACCTAAGAGATTGGAACTCCAACCTCAAACCGAACTGGATGGCCGCCAGTCATGGGCAGCTACGGATAGCTTTGATAAACTCTGTACCCAGTCAGCCATCTACCCTGCATGTTCCTGGCTAGACATCAGGGGAATTTTACAGCCTCGACTTTTCCATGAGTGTTAACAACAGTATCTCCATTGAGGAGAACACTGGAAGCACCTCGTGGAAACCGCTATGCTCCAGCTCGGGGCACATGCTTGATGATGATGACTAGCAAAAACAGCAATAATAGTAGCATACCTGACATTCAGCTACTCCGATGGACAGCCTTTTAGCATAGTCATCGGCCACAGGCTGCTTTTCTGTCCCACTAAAGCCAAACACAGTAAATAATGTAAAAATAATTTTCATACCAGTCTTCTAATGGTAGCCTGAAAAGACATGGAAATTGACTCAGCCAGAATGAATAACTGAAGACCATACACAGATTTAACCACGAAAGAAAGCTGCAAAAGCTGCTTCAAAATTGTTCATGTGATACAATGAAAAGTGAGTAAACAACTGATTCAACACTAATTTATGATCACAAAAAAGTAAAGAATGTCATAACTTTTATACTTCAAGCACAGACAGAAAGACTGAACAAAAAAGTAATCAAGGGTGAAAAGGGTCATTATGTTTACTATGCAAAATGATATTCCGACTAGCTGCTAGTAAAAATGCCAGAGATCAGTCCAAACAAACCTCACAGCATCATGATGCTGCACCACACCCATAGCATCACCTACAACACATGTATTCTCACAGTAAAAATACAGCAAAATTGTGAAATACTAAATCATAAAGAGATCACACACAATAGCTTCCGAAGTGAACTTATGTTTTAGTGCAGATGTTTTTATTTTTTATTCCAACGCCAGACCTCCGAGACGCGTTGGCCGATCAGCGCAAAATTTTGCACGCTGATCAGTACTGGACCGAATTTTATAATGCCGGTCCAAAATTTCAGAGGAACCCACCCCAAAAAATTAAAAATGCAAAATTTTACCCGATTTTGGATGACTTCAAAGTTTGACGGCAACTATCTCCGGAATGGTTGAAGGTATTTGAAATATGACAAGTACATTTTTTACCGCGATTCCTCCCGCATTGGGTGAAGAAAGTATGGTGAACTTTGGTCCACTAATCACAAAGATTAAGTGGTGAAATCATACCCACCCAAATCAACTTTTTCGTGTCATATGGCCATATAAAGGCGGTAGCAGTAAGTCACGTAAAATGCTGCTATCCAAAACATGAATGTATAGAAGATTTCCTCCTTCTTAATTAAACACTTAGACTTGACAGTAAAACAGAAACATCTGAAACAAAGTTTCAAAGTCCGAATTAAAAACATAAATACAAGACATCAGATATGAAAAAGCACAATGTTGCAAGTTGGCCTGAAAGTGAACACAGTCACTGCTACAATTACAGTAAAACCACTGACCATGACCATACTGGAAATGCAGTTTACCTATCTACAGGTACGTCAGCTCTGTTCGGTGTATGGCATATTTAACTAATCATACCTTAATTGCTAGGACAAAAAAAATGACATCAAAATTGAATAATCTAAAAGTCAGCTGACCTTCAGAGTTGCAAATATCAGAAAGTTGATTAGCAAGTCGATGAGTAGTGTATCCCCACTATCCCACACATCCCATCATTTAAAAGCTCAATAAGGTAAGAGACACCTAACTCCAAGTATGACTAAGGCCATAGTAAAACTTACGCAAAACCTCCAGTTTCAGGTCACTGCCTTCCTCAGGCCCTAGACGAGTCAAGGCATCCAGCTGCTTACAGACCTGCAAACAACGTCAAATGTCACACTATGATAATAAATTGCTAAATCAACCAATAAGTCACAATCAGTCAGCCAACCATTTGACTAACCAAATGATTGATTGACCGACCGACCAGCCATTGTTCAGGGGCCATATGCATAACAATGTTGTGGACTGGTTTGGATGTAGGGCCTACGTCACGACCAACTACTTCCAAACTAGCAAGTTACGTCCGATGGCATGCAAAACGCTGTCATAGAGAGAGACTAGCGAGACTGACGTAGTTGACGTTGGGCAGTTTGACTCTGGAATTTCCTGGCATAAACATGCTCTGCCTCACTCAGCCTGCAGCTAAAAATAGACATAGACATAGACTAACTTGTCATTTGCCGCAGTCTCGGGCATGCTTGGGCCTAATTATAGCTACATGGCCTAAGTACAAATGTGCGACGCAAATAAACGAAACGCATCGGACGATAAATGTTTTATCCAGCAACTTTTAATACTAGAATGAATTTCAATAAGTGATTAACTTGCCAGAAGTCCTTTACAATGCACATGGTGATAGCAGCTGCTCTTTACCGACTTTAGTTTAAACTGACAATGACTGACTAAATAATTACAACAGGTCACTGGAGCGACTAGCGTTAGTTCAGATGTAGGCAAAGACATTGTTACGCATACCTACTTGGCACTACGTCTGACATAAATCTATTCTAGTTCGAAAGAAAAGTTACGATGCTGCTATGCAAACAACCCCAGATGACTTGCTCATTTGTTGCATCAATCAACCAACCAACGAATCAGCCAACCAACTGCCTAATTAGCAAAACTACTTCACGGTTAGACAGCATAACAACTAACAAATAAAACAGTAAAAATTTGAACAGCTAATAGGCATTAGTTAAGATAAATTTCTAAATAGCCAGATTTTAAGATGCTGAATGAAGGTTATCAGTGAGTAAGCTGATGTCATATATTCTGCCAGCATCAAAGCACTTCCACTTGTTGAAATTCCAGCACACATTATAGACAAATTTTCTTTACATTGTGAGAAAAAGCACACCAAGATACAAAAATCGCTACAAACTATAAATACACCAGATCTCAACAATCAAAAAGTACCAGTACAAACTCATCCCAATACCTGAAAGAAGTTATTGCTGGACCGTACGTAGCCTTTAAGTGCCGGTCGACTCGTGAAATACCCGGTCCAAAACTCATGTGCCTGTGACGCATAGGGGAAGAAGTCATCTTGTTTGTGTGCGTAGGAGTTGTTGGCTCTATTCACCGCGTACAAGTAGCACGACGGAGTTGAATAGAACAGGTTCACTTTATTGCCAGCAGCTGCCTGTTAGACAGTAACAGTGCAACAGAAACTGTGTAATATGATACCTGTTGGTAATACACCATTTTGTAATATAAAATTTATTCATAATTCACTTCTTTCCTCTAAGGCATACACGATGCTGCAGGCATGTAAATGGATATGCACGCTAGCTACAAGCAAGCCTCTGCAAGTCTGCATCAAAGGTTAAAGGTTAAAGATGGTGACATAGCCCTTAATGGGATGCCCATCTCAGAGCTACAGAGCGTCACCTGCCGTATGGGATCACACAGTTTTACCTGCCACCTGACACAGGTAAATGCGCCCTGCCTTAACCCTAGTCAGATAGGCTGGTACTCAATTTACCTACCCCGGAGGGATGGAAGGCTGAGTTGACTTAGGCAGCTGATTACATACCGAGATGGTTTACCTGCCCATAGGCAGTCACCCATCGCAGTACTAACCGGGCCCGGCGTACAGTAACTTCGTTAATCCAATCAAACACGTTACCACTACACCACGCCACCAACTCAGTCCAAAAGCCACAATTTCTACCCTAATAAAGCTGTGTCCTTGACCATGAGCTCAAAACCTACACTTAACTACTTTCTGCCAAGCTCAATATTACCTTCCCAGCTGCAGAGCATAACCGTCTTTTGGTCAGAATCCAATTGTAAACATGGTGACTGAACCAGGGTGAATACCTGAACAACTTGCCAATGGTTATCATCTAAAAATCACCATATGACACTCTAAACAGATTTACAAAAAATTTTATTAAATGACGACTCACTAGTTATTCCAGATGAGCAATAACTATGCCTTTACAGCACTCACTCATGTGCAAATGCTGCATATTACTCTCAAAAGCTGCTACTAATTCCAACAAATTAAACGCAGAGTCAAACATAAGCCCAACAAACCGCTTCAGCATTCACGTAGTTGATGAGCTTATCAATGTTCTTGTAGTTGATAAGAGCATTCTCGTACTGGAAGTCCCCTCCCATCATCATCATTATGTGATTCGTAGTGTACGCTTGAGCCTAAACACAACAAGACAGACAAATCAACAGTGGAAAATAATGAAGAATGCAAAATCTATTAACAGCCAGCATCAACAAACTAACTAACAACATAATTCTGAAATAAAATAAACTATTAATTAATCGCAAACAAAAAACAACAACACGCTTACACTCCCATGCATCAATTTGGAAGTCTCAGCAGTCTGCGTGTTATAAAACATTAGTTTTGACTGCATCATGACTTTGAGCACAAGCTGTTCTTCATCCTTGCATCAGTACTGAAAGTTTGGTGAAGCTCCATCCAGTTGTAAAAATGTTCAAGATCTCATCGGCACGCTCACAAACAACACGGAAACACAGTGCCTCTAGCACACTACATGCTGAAAGAGGCATAAAAACTAAAAGCGATCAAACAGCACAAATAGCTACCAAGACTAGTGCAGCCACCAGAGAGACTAAACCAATTTAATACACTTTTACAAATTCCTAATAATAAATCTTCAAAACATAATGTCAGCTGATGAAAAGCACCAACCTGGCTGGTAACATTAGCCAAGAAATCTTTAACTCTGCTATCAACATTGTAATCCTCCAGTCTCTTGTCATCCTGCAGACAGAAAAACGTACCATTAGAACAAATACATCATACTACAGTCTACAGCATAACAATTTATATTCAGTTCACAGTAAACAACAGCAACTGGTTACCTGTACCTACAAATACAAATCAGTTTTGTTATAGTATGACACTGCATTATTTGTGGCACACAAATCATTTTTGCTCAACCAACCAATTTTTCAGTGGTTACGGTATAAAATTTTAGGCAAAGTTAAATCCTCTGAAAGTGAACTTTGTACTTATCCAACTTTTTACAGCAAGACTGTTTGCAGACCAGACAGTCATCACATAAATGAAAACAAGTGGCACTATAAAAATGATGCGTGTTTTGATTAACTGATATTATTGAAAAACATCCAATACACAAAATTATTTTTCTTAATTTATTCATTTAATGCACAGAATACACTGCAGCACATAGTAACATCACAGCTAAATGGCAAGGCATAAACACTAACAGCTGCCCAGCATTAAAAATACACAGACTAACAGACAAACAATGCAATTGATATTATTAACACCGCAGACGCATCGACGAATCTTTACGTGACTAACTGAAACTGGACAAGAAGCTGAACCAAACCATACCATGCAAAAAACAAAACAAAAGTATAACTGCATAATGACTGCAGGAATGGTAATAGAAATGCTGTCATGTAGTGCAAAATACCAGAAGCAATTCAACGCACCATGATTGGTGGATCAATTCCCTCGAAGCGGAAGCCTTGAGGAGGACCATAGAGAGGCCCATAGAGAACACCAGTGAATAGGCTTGACTGGTCATCTATATGCAACAGGTTATAGCAACAATTAAATAAGTGGTAAAAATCAGTGCTTAAACAACATCAAATATATGCATACATACTAAAATGCATTCAGCCTGCGTAAAATTATTCACAATTTCACATTTTCTGCCTCTCATAGATTAATAGAAAACAATAAATTTGCGCAGAAACATTAGTCACCCAGGAAGCATACAATGTGAGACTATCCTAAAAAAACAAACAGAGAAAATTCACCTTATCACAAAATCTTAATCAATATATTTTCAGACACGGCCAGTTGTAGATCTTACTGTCTGCCAAACTCTACCTGAACTCAAATTTCCCAGCAGGAACTTTCCTGCAATGATGCACAGTATACTTGGTGTATGAGAAAACTATCAGACAAATGAAATCCTGCAGCGATGAAAGTATTTGGAGAAACAAACACTACCAAGTGACTGACTTCCTCTCCAGACCATTTCCATTTCTCTTGCCAGTTTCCGAGCGGAGTAGTCTTGGTAGTCAATGCGAGCAAAAAACAGTCCGTCAAAACCCATCTACAACCAAAACAACAACCTTCAGTTGTAGTTTAACCATCAAATTATTTTTCTCTAGTTACTCCAGTTATGTCAAGCCGAAAGTTGTGAAATACATGTTTTAACAGCAATGTTGGACCACTAGTTTACAAGAGCCTCAAGCCCTTCATAGACTTTCAGGATTTAGACACCCAGGCAGAATTCAGATTGTTTCACCAATAATGGAATGTTTTATTATAGTTAAGTTTTTAATATTCAAAACCCAGAAATTTGCAAATTTCTGGATACACTGTGTTTACATGATGTGGACAATACAATATAGCAATGTTCATTCTAACAGATTACAACTCATAAAAACTGCAAAATCCACCAAGCTGGACCTTTCTGGAAAAATGGGGTTTAACTCAAAAACCCGAAGCCCAATAAAAACCACAATAGTTTTTTGGGGAAAAAGATGACAAACACTGATAAGTCAACATAAACAGCTCAATAGCAAAGACAGTACACTCACCTGGGCAAAGAGTGATGCTTGTTCCCGTGAATGACCAAACGGGTCAATCTGCCATGCAACTCGCGGTCGTCCACACTCACCAAAATTGCGCCGCAAGAACTGAAAGCCGAGAGTGTGCTGGTCGATGATACCACTGTAATGAGTGGTTGCCTCATCATCCATACACCAGCCGCCAAGTATAAACTCCAATTTGCCTGTGTAATTATAATTCACAATATATTCACAACAAATACAGAAATAACAAGAACATGTTGAAATTGTTGGCGCCGAGTGCTGACATGATACAGGGCTGTCCATCTGGATGCAGAACACATAAAAGACTTACAGTAAATTAGGTCTAACAATGATAAGGCCCAGTTTGTACTCCATGCCTGAGCCACCTGCGAAATCTGTAGCAACTAATTGGTTTTAACATTTGAATTTAATCTACTAAACTGAAAACTGTGACACAAGTTACCCTTTCCCTGGTGTATGTTTAGACCAATTTTTGGACTTTCTATACCGTGTTGACTTCAAGTTAAAAACTAGCATGTGAGAGGTTGACATACAAATGATGGACAGATGGATAAAAGGAAAATGTCACGTAACCTACAGAACACTGTGTAATAAATCACAGATAAGCCTCAGTTCAAACGTAACGTAACACATGATAGAACAAAATAAAACTGTTTCTGCCAAATTAAACCAGCATGTTCTACAACAACAATGTGTGTTTGCTGATCACATACCTGCACTGACCAATGCCTTGACACGATGTCGAACGACGTCATGTTGGTTACGCCACCACCGACTGAAGAAAGCAACTTCCACGTAAATGAAACGTCGACTGGAATCCTTCTGCAGCTCCTCAATGACATTATCCAGGATGTATTGGACACCAGCTTGCTGAATGTCATTCCGAGCTAATACAAAACACAAATGACAAAGGGATTCTCAGTGTGAAGCAAGCGTGCCCATGTGAGTAGAGCTTACTTGTTTGTAGGCCTTATCCAGGCATTCCAGGGCTCGACGTCATTCACTGTGATCGACCGACCGATCGACCCAACCGATGCATGCGTGTGTTTCTGCACATGTTGTTTGACCTCCCTTCCTGTCTCTTTGTCTCAGTCTGTCTGTCTGCCTGCCTGCAACTTTCTTGTAATGCTAGTGATTTTGCTATCATTTATCACTGAACACCTAAATACCAGTTGCTTGAATAGGTTTAGTGTTGACTCATCTCTCGGCAAATAGACATTTCTGGTTGCAGTGGCCTAAACGAGTGACAACAGCTGCCAACTGGCTGCCATAGATTTGGCAAGAGATGAAAACTGAAGGGGTACCTCTCACTACTCTCATTTTTTGACTAATAGGCAACTGCTAAAGAGTTTAATGTACTAACAGTCAGATATTCAATATTTACAACAATGAACATGATTAGCTAATTCACGGAAGTGTCGCCAAAATGCCATAAGACATGACAGCACTTCCACTTCTTAATAATAATAACAATATTTAGAATGCAGTGTTGACTGACCGCCATAGTAATACTGATCCACAGTTTTCAACCAACCGACATCATCATGAGTGTGTGGAACAAGATGCACATTGATGAATCCCTCTTTCCCGATGTCACAAGACTGCATAAACAATGGTAGTTCATGTGCGTACTTCATGTTTATTGCTTAAATATACATCAAACAATCCTAAACAACTCTCCGTTTACCACACTAATGCCACGGTGTCACGAAACACTGCACCGGCCTCACCGACCGCACCGGCAGGAAATTACCGCAGCGGCATCAGATCACCGCACCGGCGCCTAAAACAACCACTTCGAGCATGGCGGCAGCTGCAGACGAGTTAGGGTTAGGGTGCGGTAATTTCCTGCCGGTGCGGTCGGTGAGGCCGGTGCGGTGTTTCATTGCACCCCTAATGCCATAATTTTAAAGTTAAGATAAAAGTTAGAGATAAAAGTTAGAATTAGTGTAGACAAAGAACTTCGTCCTAAATAGAGCCTAGTGTGTCTATGACACAGCTCAGAACTAGGCTGGAATTAGTGTTAGAAATTAGTGGATCTTTCAATCAGAAAACATACATGATAGCCACACTGTGTTAAGGCGCCTGAGTTATCATCAGCACGCTGTTGATAATTTTCGTTAGAATCGTCTGCATGACTCCCCACATGCGTCTGCTGTTCCATTCGCCGAACCCAGTTCGACGCTTGTGGCCTCGAGTTGACAGTGAAGCCGTAGCAGGTCGCAGCAAACAACACGGCAAACGTAATACACACTCGCGCAGAACTCATGACGACAAAACGTCAAGCCGGATATTAAATCAATAAAGGTTCTGCAAACTTTTACATACGTAAACAATACAAAAATATAGATAGTACAACTTAAAACGCTCTAAATCCTACTCGTCATTTGATTTCTGTATCACATGACTGGAAAAAAGTAAACAAATTGGCAGCTGAATCATATCCGACCAAAATAATGATGCGAAGGTGGGGAAGGTGTACTTTGCGGAATGCGGATTGCGAAATGCGCAAATTTGAAAAGGTGTATTTTGCGGAATTTCACCTGCGGAACGTTCCGCAAATTACACCTTAAATGTTTTCCGCATTCCGCAAAATTCAAATAAAGTCAAATAGTCAACTTCGCGTAGGCTTAGGCTTACATTTGAGTCTCGAATCGACATCGCCACATCACAAACGGCACGGTCACGCAGTCGGCAAAGTAATATCACATATTGACGTCTTCAACTTAACTCTTAAAACGTTGGTACAAGACAATAGAACAAAAAGTCATTCATTGAAATTAGTTACACAGCACAGTAAGACGGAAATCAGAAAAAATTGTTTCTCTGTCAGAGTAGTGAAACCGTAGAATATTTTTACCTGAATTTGTTGTATCATCTAGAAATATCCAGACATTTGAATCAAGACTGGACAAAGCATGGGAAAATCAGCCAGTTCGTTTTTTTGCTACAAAGAAGAGCTCCAACTTTGATTATGAAGATCTGGACACAAAAGACTTATTATGTCCTGCGTCCAGTACCACCGATAATGATGATGATGATGAAGGTAACGTGGGCCTACCAAAACAATGATAAAAAATAGCCTCTATCTCCTCCTGCAAGACACAACGAGGCTTGTGAGCATGGTGGTCAAGCACTCTATTTAATTGACATAACTCAACAACAAGAACATTTTCCGCAATTTTAATTTCGCAAAATACACCTTTTCGAAATTCCGCAATCCGCATTTCGCAAAGTACACCTTCCCGCAAAGGTGAAGGTCATTTTTGTGGAACGTCAACATGGCTTCAGCGTTTGCAAGAGTTGTAAAGGTAAATATTAAACATTAGAATAAGTGCAGGTATATGCAAACGTGCGATGATTGTGTAATTGATGTGGTTAATCTTGAATAAATTTCCTGTCATAGTGATTGAGCAGTTTGCACATTTGACACAAGAGACTGTAGTATGTGGGCGTAGGCTGTTAAAAGTTTAGGGAATAGTTTGTTTGGTAAAACCTGCATCTTAAGATAATTCTTAACTGCATGGTGTTGTTTTGCAGGACATTGCATTGTCTGCTCGTGGCAATGTTCGATGCTTCTCTACAGGATGGGTTCTTGCTGGCAAACAGGTATTATATTCTGAGAAGATTCTATTAGGGTTGTTAACGGTTAACGGGTTAACCAGCTAACCGGTCCCGAAAGCAAGACCGGGTCTGAAACTGCCAGTCTGGTTAACTGTACAATAATAGACAAGTCGAGTGGCGACTCCTTGACTCTTCTCGCCCACTCACTTCTCTTGCTGCAGGTGTTATCAGCTGTGATCAAAGCTCAGAATGCCTGCGGCGCTGTATGCTCTGAGTGAGGATGGATGGTGAGGCTTGGCACGTTTGAATGAATGAATGAAGGTTTGGGTCCGCTATAGCGATGGGCCGCCATAGCGAAAGGCACGCCCTGCAGGACACTGCGGCTTTCGCTATGGTGACAACCGCGACTTTCGACCTTGGCCGTAGCTTCACGGATCGCCAATTTACCAACTAGTGTCAGTGCATTTTTGTCACATAAATCTTTGAAAAATGCTAACCCTAACTTGATCCCTAACCCTAAACCCAAACCCTAAGCCTAATGTTAACCGTAACTGGAGGCGAAAACCGTAATTTTAATTAGTTAATTCATTCATTCATTTTATTCTTTAAAAAAGGCACAAAATCTTACTAAATTACACGTGAAATTGTCGCCCCCTGGTGAATGTGAATGTAAAGCGCAATGACACATCTATTGACGTGAATTTTAGTCCAAACCTCACTATGGCGGCTAGCGGCAGCTCTTCATGATTATCCACACGCCGTGCTCTTATCCCCTCCCTCCACCCCTCACTCAGTGGACAACTAGGCACCTTCGCTTCACTTTGACTTTTCGTGCCTGATGAAACAGACTATCTCTTTCAAGTTTCAGTCACCCATTAGCTAACTTGACATGGTGCCCATTAATAAGTGCTTATAACTATGGTTAACTGGTTAATCGGTTTTTTCCTGATAGTTAACCCGTCAAAATGAATGGGCGGTCTTAACAACCGAGGATTCTATTTCTACAGCTTTGTACCATTTTATATGCTCGTTTGTGTTTGATTCTCTGTCAGTTGTAAATGCTGACATTTAGAGCTACACGCGTACACCCATTAGGAAAGACAGCTGTAAGTGTATTAGCATCGCCCAACTTGCCTGAGGAATGGGGTATGACTGAAGCCTCCACCAACCTCACCTATTGACCCTAACTCTAAACCTTAACCCCTATCCTAACTGCCACAGTCAGCTGCCAAAGGTGGCCGTGTGGTTGCTAGTCGATTGAGACTTCAGTCATACCGTCAGCAATGGGGAGATAACTTGAGCACAAAATTGTGACCTTGGTCTCAATGTCTTGGCCTGTATTTGACTTTTACTGTTCTGTAAATGCATTATAAAAAGAGTAAAATTTTTGATATAGCTCCATTGTCACAGTGCTTGCCTGGCCTCGAAGACTACTAGACTACTAGACTTGGCTTTGAAAATGCTGGCCTTAAATTCATCCGCGCCTTGCCACAATCCATCCACATATATAATTTAGCCTTGCTGTTGTTTCTGGCGCAGATGAGTGTTCGTGATGCACTGAACATGGCGATGGATGAGGAGATGAGGAGAGATGAAAGAGTCTTCCTCATTGGCGAGGAAGTGGCAGAGTATGATGGTGCATACAAGGTGCTGCTGCTCACATTTTCTGTTTTTGTTCTTTTGTGTTCTTCAATGTTATCATTGTGTCACTTTGTGCGTGACAGACATTAGCGATTTAACACCATTAAAAATTTTAATGCATCAGCAAAAATATCTGTACATCAGCTGTGGTAACTTGTTTTTTTATCTTGCTACCTCTACTGAAAAAAGGCGATACATTTTTGGGTCCGTCTCTTTGTTTAACTGTTTATGTGTTAAGTAGATTACTCAAAAATAATGTAGAAATTTAGTGTAAGGGTGGTGGGGTGTGGACCAAGTGGCCCAAGGACCATGTTTTCAGTTTTGCATGCCATCCATTTGATATGGAGCCAAGCTGGCATTGGCAGAGAAAGGTTTAAGGAGGGACTGTTGGGTTTGAGGAGGGGTGGGACACAAATGAGTTTGATGCCAGAATCGTAGGCCCATCTTGGGTGCTATGGGGTTGTCACTTTTCAGCCTGATCAACTGAGGAATGTATGCCACTGGAGCCAGCCTGACTCAGTAACTCCAGATGGAAAGGTTTAGATTGAACTAGAGCTGTGAAAATTAACAATTAATTGTGTAAATAATCATTAGCAATTTTTTAATCATTAAAAATTTTAATTACTAAATTTTCAGCTTGAGTTGTAGGTTAGACACAATGCATTCTTGCAACGTCTGTTCTGTGTGTGAAACTTCAGCTTATTCAGATTACTAGATTACGAAATAGACATTATGGTAAGCTGTTTAGTATCATTTTAGGCATTGACTGTAGTAGTCCTATTGTGAACGTGGCAGGTTTCAAAAGGCTTGTGGAAGAAGTTTGGAGATAAGCGAGTGATTGACACTCCAATTACTGAGGTAATCACTATGCTCAATTACCAGAATCTTGTTACATTAGTAGTCTGAGAACTAGTTGTTACGATTCTGTCTGGGAACAAGTAAACATAGTGGCTTCTTTTTGTATCATCGTATGGCATCTGCTTCTATCTCCTGGGCTTTTTTCCAGTTTTTCTCTACAATGCTTTGTACAGGTTTTCCTGGTGTAGAAAATGTATTTGCTCTAAAAATAGAGCTCTGCTTATGTCTCATAGTGTTCAAGTGCAGTTTTTGTCATTGTGGCTGAGGTCTAGAAAACTGCTAAGCAGAATTAGCTTTAGGTTGTTGTGTGAAACAACTCATCTTTTCAAATGTCTCTGTGGTATTGGAACGTTGTTGCTGCATATGACTGTGTTCACAGATGTGGTCGTAGCAGTAATTATGCCACAGACCATGTAAAAAGCGACATAGTGTGTAAATTTGTATCATAAAGGGAATTCATATATAGTGATTCTTGATTAATGTGAAGTGTCATTTCAAGGTCATATAAGGTCATAGTACATAACTAAGTGAAAATATAGTCATATGATTTACTATCTAATAATATCTAAAGTGAATGTAATTTAGTTATGAATACTGGTAGTTAATAAAAATATGTCCTGAATAGTTAGTAGTATGATTGTTTCTGTGCCGAGATATGATGAGTTTATTGTTGTGTGTGTAGATGGGTTTTGCTGGTGTTGCTGTTGGTGCTGCATTGGTAAGTCACTGATTGTGAACATCTTAACTTACAATTCACTGCTGATGAATAATTCTGTGCAGTATCGTATTCTGTTTCTTGGACGCTGTTAGTTGAGCAACAGGAATTGCATCACAGCCTTTAAAATATCTGCTGCAAACTGACTAAGATACAGAACTTGATTTACTCATTTTGATTTGTTTGAAAATCATTATTTCTGTATGTGCTCATTGTCAACATTCAGGTTTTTGTTGTTTTGTAAAATACAGCAAAATAATAATTGCCGGTTATTTATTGGACTAAAATGGCCAGTTGTCCATGCATTTTTATCTGCATTAGTCTTCCTGTGGTTTTCGTCACGACAGAGCTTTGGTGCTGTGTGCAGGCAGGATTGAGACCCATATGTGAGTTCATGACATTCAACTTTTCCATGCAGGGCATTGATCAGGTAGTTTTGATGCTGTTTTTCTTCGATTACTTTTTCACCAGCTGGAAGATATAAAAGTGTTGTATTAGTGCTAAGGACAAACAGGAGTACAGAAGCATTGTAGCAAACTGATGCACATTGGTCATTTTTTACAGTAATGTTTTTGGTTGATTTCACTTCCCGTAACTGAATTCAACCACCATCTGAAGTTTGGGGTGTTTACTAGAGCTTAACAGGGTTCCCACGCATCTTTGAAAGTTCTTGAATTTTTTTTCTAAATACACGGTCTTGAAAGTCCTAGGATATTTTTCATGCAAAAGTTAGGGAAAACTGGAAAAGACTAATAAAACTAGAAACATTACTGGGAATTCATACTGCACTATATTTCGCCTCAGATTCAGTGAGTTTCTCGCTGACATTGTGCGCTTTATAAATTGAATTTACTTACTTAAATTAAAATTAAAAATTTACTACTTACTATCCGCCGCAGCTACACCTGGGGACAGTCATTTGGACGAAGGCAGCAGCGATTGTCGAAACGTCAACAAAAACAATAATAAAAAGTTGTAATTTGATGAATTTATTATAACTTAATAAGTGTCGTAATACGATGTGACTTGGACTTTAAGCTAATTGTTTGTATGACTGCTTTCAAAGTAGCCCATCCTGTATAGCCACAATATGATCTCAGCATTGCAGATTGAGGGACAACTGACAGCTTATCCTGGCAGTATCAAACTCTGCATTGTGCAGTAAAACAGAAATCCAGTGAGCTTTAAACCTGCTAATCAGTTGAGATCTACTCTCTTCGTACAGTGTGATTTTAGTTTACTTTGGTTGCTGTCGTGTGTAACTGTAGGTGGTCAACTCTGCAGCTAAGACTCATTACATGTCTTCTGGTCGAGTAAGTCACTCACAGTTGTATCGGGTTTGCAAATGATTTATTAAGGTCAGCTCTCCAGTTAACATGTTAATGTGTGAAGCAGTTAATTTAATTAATTCTGTTAGGAGTTTCAATGCAGTTTCAATGGAGTTTCAATGCAGTGACAAAAATACCCTATGACAGTTTGCTTTCTTCTTTCACGTCTGTCTCATTTTGCTTAAACATTGCTGTACTGGCAAGTATCATTAAAGGCACTGGAAATCAGCCGAATTGTCTATTGAAACTAGGGAATGCATTCCCGGACCCCTTTTTTCATTCCCGGGAATTCGGGAATGGACATTTTTATTCCCAGGAAATGACGTTTACTGCACCAATGCTAGTGCAGAGGCGCCCCACTGCGCTAGCATTGGTGCAGTAAACGTCATTCCCGGGCGCCCGGACTGTGGCGCTAACCGCGCTGTGAAAAGCCGTAGGCCTAAGTAATTCACAAATGGAACCACACCGCGTTTTAATAATCGAATAATCATTATAGTTCACATGCAGAGTAATACGTACGTTCTACGGGTTTAGGCCTACGTTCATCAATTCTCAGTCTCAGACTCTCTGTCTCTCGAAGCAGATAGCGCAAAAAGTTCAGTATATAGCCTAAACGAACACTGCAGTTTATCGTTCATAATGTCAACGTCATAATCGTCAAGATCGTGAAATGTTCAAGTGTGCATTCAGATATTCAGTTAGCACTGTTGCCATAGTAAGATTGCAGAAAACAGAGTACATCCAGTGTGCAGTCGTCCAAGTGCGCGCCCAGCCTCCTCTCAGTCACTCACTCAATTCTCGCCCTCTCCATGGTCAGTCAGTGGTCACGGTCACGCTGTCCGCCTGCTTGCTCTCCATCTGCATCTGCATTTAAGCATTCACAGCAGCTCCACCTGCAGGTGGACAGGGGTGGGGCCGCAGTGTCATATATACTCCCTAATCTAAAGACCGGCGGATGTCCGTGAGCTAGCACTAGCACGCTGCTGCTATCAAAGCCGCATGCATGAGCCGTGCACATGCACAAACTGCTGGACCAGTGCCGGATGTTCGCTGTTCCCGGTTTCCCGGGAATCTAGCCGTTTTCATTCCCGGGAATTCAGGAATGAAAAAGTCCAAGAATCCCGAGCGCCCGGGAATGAAAACCCTAATTGAAACAGCACTTTTTTCGTAACATAAAACTTTTATTTCTTAGGGAGACATAGAGGTAGTAGCACTGACTGCGGAAATTGTAGGTAGGCCAGTGTTGAGCAGTGATACTGTTTTCTGTAACCATCATATATTATCCATAACCAGATTTGAGGTTCTGGCCAGGTCTAACAATGTTAATCTGTCCAAATTTGGCTCCAGTTGGTTAAGAAAAATTGAAATATGGTACATGCCTACAAACTGGTTCAACTGATGTTTATGTGATGATTAGATTAGTTTATATATGTGTGTATGTGTCTGCTGATATTAGTTCAAAGTGCCGGTTGTGTTTCGTGGTCCAAACGGTGCTGCGGCCGGCGTGGCTGCCCAGCACTCACAGGACTATACAGCATGGTATAGTCACATTCCCGGCATTAAGGTCGTCACACCTTACAGCTCGGAAGACGCCAAAGGTTTACTGAAGTCTGCCATACGTGATGAAGACCCTGGTCAGTGTTTCACAGCATACTGGGCATCATTATTTACCAATAACTACATCAGTGTTGAATTCTTGTTTTATTAGCTCTGCCGGAGAAGTAGTGGTATATCTTACTGTCTTTCCATCTTGTCTCTCTGTTAGCTCATGACTGCTATAAGTGACCTTTATTCTGAGACAGCATGTCTGTGTCCAAGTCTCTTTGTCTGCAGCTCATTTATTTTATACAGTTTAGGGCTTTAGTTTGGTCTCACCAAAAAATTAAAAAAACTATGCATGGCGCATGAGCTAATGCTATCGCATTTACAACACTTGACCTTACTGGAAGCACAATTTCAAACTTCTAAATCATCTGCACAGATGTGTGTAGGCCTGTAGGGTAATCTTCACGCTGGGCTTTGCCCCAAAGTTGGTTTGTGCTGTTTTGTTTCTCAGTGCTTTGCTTGGTTGCACTGTTCTGTAGTTGTGGTGTTGGAAAATGAACTGCAGTATTCGGCAGTTTTTGACATGTCCGATGAGGCACTTTCCGAAGATTTCCTTATACCACTCGGCAAAGGAAAGATAGAGCATCCCGGTAATATTTATTAGTCCACTCGGAAATGATATTTTTGGAGCGGACTTATGTTTTACAGCAAATGTTTTTTTATTTGTCTGACGGAAGCAATAGCTTTCGGAGTGGAATTTTGTTTTACTGTGAAATTTTATTTATTTGTTTTGCAGTGGTATCTCTGAGCTTCGTTGGCCGATCACAGCAAAATTTTGCACTGTTGTCTATAGTAGGCTGAGTTTTGAAAATTAGGTCCTAAAAATTTTTGGGCAAAAACATGCAACATTTGGCATTATTTCCGATGACTTTAGACTTCTATGGTGAATATCCCTGGAATCAATGTAGATATTTAAAATCGGACAAGTACTTGATTGACTGTGATTTCTCTCACGTTTGGCGATAAAAGTCTGGTGAACTTTGGTCTATATAGTACCCATCCAAATCGACTTTTTGGAAGATCATATTTCAGCCCCTAGGAGGTGCTGGGCCCCAAATTTTTACACGCACTAAAGAATGACCAAGTCTTGCTAGTGCACCCTCACCGGGTACTGGAGACTCTTTTACAATTTTTTCAAAGAGGATTCAAAAATTGGCTTAAAATTCAGTGTATTAGCCACAAGAACTTTTGAGCCAAGGAGAATAGCCTCATAAAACTTTGCAATGTGATGTAATGCTAGGTATGGGTGATAACACAGGTACAACTTTTTTGGGGGGGGGCACCGCCACCTTAAAATTTTGGAGGGCAAAAAACGTCCAGAATTAGGTGCGTTTTACAACAATTTTTGACTTTGACCACGAATATCTCTAGAGTGGATAGAGATATTGACAAGTGGAAAACGACATTATCAACTACAATCCTTTCCACGTTGAACAAAAAATTTGGTGAACTTTGGTCTGCTAATAGCAAAGATTACATGGCTAATGTTTACCAACCTTAAGTTGATAGTGCGCCTTTTGCTTATGCTAATGCATTTGACTTTGGGACATGTGACTTTGCCACTGGGGGAATTTCAGCTCCTGAATTTTTCCCCAATCGGATTTATGGTGCCAGATGGACTCACGTTGGGCTTTGTCCCAAATTTCTAGTTATTTCATACTCTGAAGCATGTTGACATTGTCAGTATCAGCCTCACAGAGTTTCACAGACTGATGCTTTGTTAATTATTTTTTAATTATTTTGTTGCATTTATTCTGTTTTGTACAGAGTACAGTCATGCACTAGGGATCGGGTTAAAACTTTTTTATCGTAATGCATTAAGGTTGAAACTTATCTGAAGAAATAGCATTTTGGAATTTTTCTGGAAATTAGAAATTAATAACTATTCATCTTAATACCAAAGCCATATGGCATACATGTGGAAATTATATGTATAAGAATAAGAAATTTTTATATGGGTTGCTTGTGGAATTCTTACATGGCATCAGAATGTCATTTGTCCTGTATAATCCAGATGGTTTATTGTTGTTGGTAATTATACTTTTGTTTGCAATTTTTGAAACATTTTCTACTTTTTGGAACTTTTATTCTCCTTTACAGTGGACAATGTTTAACAAAATTCTGGTGAAATTTTTACAGAAATTTACAGCTATTTTTCTTAAAATTTCCGTCAAAAGTGCAGTGGAAATGTTCCCAACTCACAGCTGTAGTAATGCTGATAGATGCCAAACCAATAGCCCCACTGTAGTTTAGCACTGTAGTTTAGCAGCCTGGTGGAATTTTATTCAATCTGACATTTTGTATCATTGTTCTCATTGTGTTTTCAATGACATTAGCATAAAGTATGTTGGTCATTGTTTGTCTTTGCTTGATGTAGCTATGCTGTTGTTAAGGCAACTGCGATTGATTAGATTGATATTGATTAATACTGCTTGATATTGATGGATATTGTAGATTTGTAGTCTGGGTAATTGTTTCGTTTCCTTTCATTCCATCAGGTGCATAGCAATAACTGTGTGACATCTATGTGGCATTGTATACAGGCAAGCACGTGACGATCGTATCTCTGGCTCGAGCCGTCGGTGTTTGCCTCGAGGCAGCCAAGGAACTGGAACAGATCGGTATTGAAGCCGAGGTGATCAATCTAAGGTCACTGCGCCCGATGGATGAGGAACTAATTATCAGCTCCGTGATGAAGACCAATCACCTCATCACAGTTGAGAATGGTTGGCCGCGCTTCGGCATTGGAGCTGAGATATGTGCACGCGTTATTGAGAGTAAGTTACACCAGTGCATTTTGTGGTGTACGACAAAATGTTTGCTTGTTTCCTAGAACTGTTATTGTTTAATAATGTTCGGTATGAATGAGTCAGTGAGTAGGGTTTAACGTCCCACCCTATAGGTCATTTTGGGGATGGCCTTACCAGGCAAAATGCAGATACATACACATAATAATGGAACAGTAAAGCTAACCTTTACAGCAATGGAACAGAAAAACCCTAATATGAAACATATAACACAGAAACAACCTAAACCTAAAATTATAAGAACTTGCCATTATAGTTGTGCATGTGTAAGACTAATGGCAGTTCTAATAATTTTCCCTGTTATCCTCCAGACAGTCGTCAATCTCGTAATGCTGTCCATTGTAGGACAGGGGACAATATTCAGTGGGCGAGCTCAAAGAATTTGATGGTTAATTAATTATCTGTAATTACTGATTAATTGTCACCAAAAGTATAGTGGGTATTAATGCAGACTTCTCTTTTTTATCTAGTGCAATTGTTTTATCACATAATACTTCAAATTGTGCTTGATCAGTCATTCCTTCTCGAGTTTCTCCAAATTATTGCATCCATTCGGTAAGTGTTGGATTACTTTTTGCTGGTTGGACGTTATTGTTGAGGCATCAGCCATAACATCAAACACTGAAGAATTGCATTGATGCCTGATGTGACATTTAGTTTTCAAAAGTTTAATAGTTTTATTGCTTTAGGCATTTGGCATGGTATTTACAGTAAAAATATACAAGAAGTGATCAAAAGTTGGTGACAGGTCTCTGATCTCTGCCAGGAGCATCCTGTCACTGAGTGCGTGGTGAATAAATGACTTAATACAGTTGCTATTTTGTAATGGTATAGAATCTTGGATCCAGAATCTACGAAAGAACCGAATCACCGCCAAATTTAACCACTTTGTCCTTGGTGGTGCCCAGCCCCTCCACAAAGTTTTATCACATTCTATTCGTGATTGTGTAATCCGGCTGACAAAAATTGACCAATCTGAACATATAACCTTTTTTGTTGCCTCACTTTGGCTGAGGTAACAAAATGGCATTGGGTGACTTCACTTTTTGACTTAGACTTTTGCTGAGCGAAAGCTAAAGCTGAATGCTAAAGTCTGTACTTAGACCACAGTTCAACTAAACTTTGGTCTAAGTCTACTGACTTAGACCAAAACGATTAAAAATGGCGGAAAACAGGTAAAC
>Ga0056128_1002112_pt1 | contig 23215 bp, 16 predicted proteins | sample WorMetLIZISLAND2_FD_71113 | JGI IMG/M metagenome (GOLD analysis project Ga0056128, IMG submission 71113) | Marine gutless worms symbiont microbial communities from Max Planck institute for Marine Microbiology, Germany - Olavius geniculatus... ... | reverse complement strand
AAGACTCTAGTTTCAGGAACCGTAAAGCTTTTCCATAAATTCGAAAGGGGTCACCCCGAACGAGGGCGCTAAATGAGAGGGGGTGGGCAAAATTTGCGATTTTTGGCCAATAAGTCGCTGAATCTCAGTAACGGTGCGAGATAGGGCTTAGGTTACTATTAATCACTAATAGGAAGTCGTAGACTGGCTCTCGATTGGCGCCAAATTCAATGACTTTAGATGACCTTGAACATCAAAATAGGGGGTTTTATGGATTTTTGACGATTTCGGGCTGCGATACAAGTCTATATTATTTACAAGGTGGCGCCACAGAACTATCGTTATGCGATCCAGATAGAGAATTTGGTATTTATATATTAACTTTAAAAAAGGAAAAAAACAATTTTCAGCTAAACTACTGAACAAAAACTGCTATAGGCTTTCGCGCGACTCGTGAGCATTAGCTCAAATTTCTTGTCTATTTTCTACTCCCTCGAACTTTTTCCAGGAGGCCTATGCATCCACTTGTCAATGGAGTGGACGCCCTTCGTTGTGATTCCTAGCTGACAGATGATGCGTGGCTGCAATCAACTGATGACTATACAGAGTAATAAATGCGGCGTTCAGACGGCTCTGACGTCATGCAGCAGTGGAACCGACACTCCGACGAAGGTGGTTTCATACTCGTCGTCCAATCGACTTCCGGTCGCGCTGCCTAGCGGTCGGTAAATGTAGTCACTGTCGGTGCTGCCGGCTGAGGTCGCCAGGTCGGACGTCGCATGACGTTTGAAGCGACGAAGCCACGAGCTGCAGTGCACAGAGCTCAGCGGACCACCTCGCGAGATTACACACACTGCCGCTAGTGCTACAGCCACCACGGTGCCCACACACGCCGCCACTACGATACCGTACAAACGTATCGACCGTGTGATTGCCACACGCTCAGACAGCAGATGGTCTACGGGACGCCGAGTGGACGGCAGCAACCGGAAATAGTTTTGTGACGTCATCGTCGTGTACCCGAAGTCAGAGTGGTCGTTAGACGTGGTGTGTGGTCGCGTAATGTTGAGTACTGAAGTCGTTACATCAAACGCGCCGGTTGTATTGTCGCCGCTAACGCTTGTAGGCCGGCTGTCGGTAGTGACGTCAGTCCACGTGACCAGTGACGTCACAGCCGCTGACGTCATCAAGGCAGTAAGTAACGCCATCTCATCGGTTCAATGTGATACGGCGTCGACTGTGCAGAGTCTGCAACACACACAGCCTTGCGTATCATTTCCCCTCCGTGTGCAAATAATGATCATCCAAGCGAGTGTATGGCAGATGCGCTGAGAAAATTGCAACTGTAACAATTCGCTGAATCATATCAAACAAAAGCGGATCATATGACTATGCTGACGAAAATAGCACACTGAAAACATTTAGATACAAGAAATTTGAGCTAATGCTCACGAGACGCGCGAAAGCCTATAGCATGCCAATGCTTATCTGCAACCGTTTTCACGAACGATGCGACTGGCCAACATCGGAAAAAATAGCGACATTTACGGGGGTGCCGTTCTTTGATGCCCTCGAGACTTGGACCTTTGAAATCTACGTTCAATGCTGAAAATTTCATACGCAGCTTGTCCCTGTCTATCTCAATTGGTTTCGGCGCAATTCGCTCTTGAAATGTCTCGCAGTCCGAAATCGCCAAAAAATCCATAAGAACCCCTATTTTGGCGTTCAAGGTTATTCAAAGTCATTGAATTCAGCGCCAATCGAAAGCCAGTGTACGACTTCTTATTAGTGATTAATAGTAACCTAGGCCCTATCTCGCACCGTTACTGGGATACAGCGACTTATTGGCCAAAAATCGCAATTTTTTCTCACCCCCTGTCATTTAGCGCCCTCGTTCGGGGTGACCCCCTTAGAATTTATGGAAAAGCTTTACGGTTCCTGAAACTAGAGTCTTCTGGGCAGCCGACGGTGAAGATTTGGTGATTCTAGCTTGCGCACCGTTTTTGACTGATCCACCCGTGTGACAGACAGACGGACAGACGAACGGACAGAATTGCGATGACTAAGACGCGCTGAAAGCAGTATCTGCTTTCGCGCGTAAAAAATCGTTTGTAATCGTATTTTTATGTCAAGTATTTGGAATGGCTAATCTTGTAATGGCCAGTCTGGAATTCAACACGCGATAATATCGCCCCAAAACCATTTTGCTGTTTTCGAGTTTTGACTCATATCGCCTTTACATAGCTTTGTAAACTGTTGAAGTTTTTTTTGCTCTGATCTATAATAAGAGCCATGTAGACTTGGACGTCGATCAGACAACACTCTATAGAAAACTGTCGTAGCGTCATTCTCCGTCGCATATCCGATGAGTATAAATATGCCATTAGACGACTGCAGCATCAGTCTCAGCAGCATTCATTGCAATGCGGCGTGATGTCACGGCGCCACTAGAGATGCGTCCGGAACGGACTATCAACATCCAACGATAGTAAATACCGCGATACCGATATATCGCGGTTTCTTACACGTTGGAAAGATGAGAAGACTTATCGCGCAATTCGTCGGCAGCTGTGCGAATACGAAAAAATGAATTTTTCAGGTGAAAGGAGCCGAACTGTAAGTAGCGAAACGCATAATACCCCAGCTGGTACTCGATTTACCTACCCCAGAGGGATGAGAGGCTGAGTTAACCTTGCCCGCACGCAACCACTTGATAGCGACCCGACCTAAAGTTGAACCGACGACCGTTTGATTGTAAGTCCAACGTACCCACTTGCCAACCATTACTCCTCCCAGCCATCGTTTGTAGCTTAATTATGCTAGATATACAAAACTGTGGTCGTCGTCTGTAATCTTTACGGCATTTTGTGATTTTACTGCTCGTAGCCATCTAGCTGCTTTTTGGCGCATCCCTACAAAAACTTGTTGACGGACGCTTGTTTGTGGACGGCAGCCAGTGTCACGGCACCCGTCAGCATGGCATTAGCTACCGACCGACCTCCCACAGTGCTCACTGTACGAACAAATGCCATCGCAATTAGCCTATACGCGTCCTCTCCACGCATTTTTCGTCCGTCTGTCTACTTCTATTTTACACTGTTCGTCGTCTCTACGTGCATGTAATGAAACCCTTCGATGACAGAAGTATGGTTCCTAGTCTTTGATGTCGTATTATACGCCAAATGTGTGATTAATGAATGTGTAAATGGTCGTTGCTGTTGCAACAACCTAGCACTTACAAAACCGGTATTCGACTCTGTTGTTTAAGATTGTTGGCCACCCTCTGCATTTACTTTCTTTAGTCTAACAGTACATATGATTACAAATAGAATTTTACTCAATTTCATATAAATGTCTAATGTTCATCTTTATACGCCCAAAACAGCGATCTCTCAGTAAATTGTTGTCTACTTTTTGTAATGGCTTAACCACAACGACTAGCGGCAGACTGACGCCTTAGCTCACGCATCAGCGAAATTGCTCTACGTTAAGCCTGCTGCTAGTACCCGGTACTAAAAGCATTCGCTGTCTTGGCCATGTAACTAAGCCACTTAGGTCAGGTCATCGTGGCCGTTCCAGCGATATACGGGATGAAAGGTGCAATGAGTACTGCATGGCGATGGTTACGGCCATCACTATAAAAGAAACGGCGAGTTTTGCGTTACTAACAGTATATGTAAAAAAAACTTACCAGTTTATAACTGTGTGTAAGGACGATATGATGATATCAGTCCTCTAAAACAGCAAAAATCATCTGGGTAACCTTAGATGGGGCTATGCATATGGCGTTCTTACAAGCTGACTTTAGTTGGTAATCACTGACATAGTCCAAAGCCTTCTGTCGGGAAAAATGCGATTGGCAGCATTCGACGGCGCACCCCCTCTCGCAAAAATCTCTTACCAAGCCGAGTTATAGCCAATTTTGTTCCAAATTTCGTTGCCATAACAACGAGGCTCAATGGGGGTCGACCGGGGGTAAATGTGTCACCATTAATTAGGCCGACCCCGAAAATCCTATCCTAAAACCAAAAATTACGACTATCTTGCACACAGCGAAAGTTATGGCAGTTTAAAATTTTTTTTACATTTTTCCCATAGGCGCCATTGTAATTTTTTTTCGAATTTTTCGAATAAATAAGTCAAAAATTAAATTTTTATTTTGTAACATTAAAATGGCACTTCCTTGCGCAGAACCGCGTCATTTGACGCATTAAGCGTAAAAATCGGTCTAACAGACTCGCCTCTAGGCGAGTTGAAGAACCAAAAAAGTGTAGTAAATTTCGAACAGAAGGGGTGTATATTTCACCTATATGGGAAGCAAAAACCCCTGGGCGGACTGGGTCCAATTTTTTGGTGGTAAGCGTCCACGACATAATCACGCCATTCAAGTTTGTTGACGATCGGTTTAGGGGTTTTGGGTTAGCTGAGGGTCAAATTTTGCATTTTCCCATGAACTTTGATGGTCGTCCTTACAACACTTATCGTGTGAGGTGTGATAAACCTATGCTAGCGCATTGACTAAATGGCCTTGTCCGTCAAAAAATTATGGATATTAATGGAGTCTGCCACGCGGCCGACTATAGAACTGTCTGTATAGTTTAACGAGAAAATGTCTGGATGATTACCTAGTAGGCTAGTACTCTAGTTTTGGTTAATCCAGCTAAGTCAACACGAAGTAAAATGTGTTCAGTCATCCAAACACTACAGACAAAAAGAGACTTGTGGCTTTTGAATTAACAGCATGTCGTAGAATGATGAGGATCAGCTGAACAAAACACAGGACAAACCAGACTATTCTGGATGAACAGTTACTGTTTTCAAGTCACCGCTTTCTGACAACTGTTTAGCGCCATAAGTTGAAATACTTCGCTTATGTTGTCAAAGCTAAAAACCTCTCTACAGATATATTATATGGTCGCATCGATGGTACCAGATCTGGAGGCAGACCAAAACGACGCTGGTCAGACGACGTGAAGGACTGGACTGTTTTATCGATTCCAGAGTGCATCACGATGTCTCGAGACCGAACAGCATGGAGATCCTTCGTGTCGTCATCACTGGTCTTCAATCTTCAGAAATGAGAAAGAACCAACAACAAACACTTCCTCTATCACGCATTATAGATAAAAGTAAAAATGTTTATGACAGAAAACTCTTGCTGGCTTGGCGGTGTTATCGCGATGCACCTCTGACTCGTTTACGACACATGGCGGCACTACATAAATGTCTTTAGATTGATTGCTTGATTAATCATCAATTTTTACTATTTTTTGCAGCATCATTTACGCCAGTAATAAATTTACTACCGGACTGTCTTCACCAATTACAGCTGATTACTGAAATAAAATGTCTATCAATTTCCAAGCTACGACATACTTTTTTTGTCTTTTTTAGTTCTTTTGTTTGTTAGTTTTTGTTTCTCGCAGCAGATGAATCTGTCTCCCTGCCATTTGTTTGAGTGCACAGCAAAGTTTTTTTCATCAAAGCACTATCGCAAGTTTTAAGCCTGATATGTCTTGCCAGCTGTGTTGTAAGCCTATGTGTTATATGTACCCTACTTTTGGCAAATAAATAAATGATAACGATGACGCTGATGATGACGTGTCGTACCTTTCCTGCGCTGGAAACAAGCGCAGGTTTCGATCACATCCTGGGTCGAATCTACGACGAATGAAGTGCAGTATGCGAGCGTGCGACGAGACGACGTGCGACATTACTGACGATTGCTCGCTCCCAGTGGCCTACAGCGACGCATGTCATTAAGAGCGTCCGTCCGTCGGCTGGCCTTTGCAGTTGCAGAAGCCGTCACGTTCAATTGACGATGGCATCAGTTGCAACAGGCGACACGACCGAACGCGCAATTGCCAGGCCACCGCACCGTAGGACCGCCGCGCTAGAGACATGTATTTCTAAACGGTCTTGAAACGTCTGACAATCATGCAGAAATGCATTTAAAAGTTTTGCGTTTTAAAAGAACGTCCAATCGATAATGTGCAGATAAACGCAACAGCTTTGCTGCATTACCACATTTTCAGAATATTGATGACTACACATTTTTACTGTTTAGGGCTACTATTTAGTAATAATAAAGGAATTAATTTGCATGCAATACTAAAATGGGTTTATTTTCATGCTAGCGTTGTTTAAAATGTAGGATGAATCATTGACAGTTAATGTCACCTGCGGAAAATACAGATTCTATATTGTGCAAAAAATGCTTTTTCGTTTACATAAGTAAATTATTTATTAAAAGCTCAGTGTCAGTATATCAAACAAACGTTTACTGCTATAAACATAGTAGGAAGTCACGCAAAACCCAAAGCCTCGAAATGGTGTTCGAAAATTTAACAGTTAGGCTAACATAATTTAGCAATATTTGCGCATCACTTGCGACCAAAATCAACATCAGCAGCAGGAAAATGCGAGATGCTGCTCACAGCTTGACGTGTCCACCACTAAACCCAGTCATCTCTCTGTCGCCCTATCTGTCCTCTAGGCGTGTGCGGTTTTCAAAATAATGACTTCGGTTCGGTTTTCGGTTTTTACCGTCTGATGTTTAGTGAGTATATACTGTATTTCTGTTATTACCGTCGTCCGCGGTAGCCATCTTTTACTCTGCGTATGACGTCAGAAATTTCGCAGACCACTTCAAACGTGTTCATAAACACGCACCGGGTAAACCGGGTTATGACTCAGCCGTTTATAAATTAGTTTAAGAACGTTCGGTTCTCTACCCGAATCACTAACCAAAAGACCCTGCTCGCTAGTAGGATTGTCCGGTTAGTTAAAGATGACGTCGTCGTTTGTTGTCGATGGTAAGGCCAATTATTTTCAGATTTTTTCTAGGTTGTAATCAAAAATTTTTGTTACTAAAAACCAATTACACAACTGTACATTACACTGCACGCCACCGCCACGCCCACTGAATAAAACCCGATCTAACCAGCTGAACCGGATCTGGCTATAGCTAGGGCCTACGGGTTAAGTTTATGAACGCGTCTTTCGTGTGCTGACTGCTGACTGTTGTAATAGTCCAATTAATTGTCGGTCAAAATGTTTTGAAACTAAGCCTAGAAAAAGCTACTTTGGCTGACATGAAAAGTGTAAAAACCGACTGACCGAGTTTCCGGTTTTAAAAGTTTAACATCGGTTTGGTTCAGTTTTTAAAAACCGAAAACCGAAATTTTCAACGGAGTCCGCACACCCCTACTATCCTCCGACCATTCGTCCACGGGATCGAATTTGTCCGGTGTGCGCCGCTGTCCGAGGATTGTCGGATTGAGCCGTGGCTGACGGCTGGCTGCTGCGGTGCCTGGCAAATCGGTCAATAATAAAAGCAATCGGCGTCACGCGTTGCCGCTGCACATCGCTACGAGATGATTCGGATAAAGCAGGCGAGGGATGCGCCGCCGAGGAAGGAACTGCCGGGAACGGAGGGAGTGTGCGAAGCGACGGATCGCTGTTGCTCGCGTTAAATCGATTTGTAGACGCGATGCGCACCGCGACGAACGTCACGATACCTCGCGTATGCTGGCTTGGCTGATATTGAATCCTGACGTCCAGATAGCGCTGCCAACCTCGCATGCAACAATATTCTGTGTCGAAGATACACACACGGACACTGCTCTCTGATGCAGCAGAGTCTGATGTAGTCAATACTGACGCTACGGTACACTACAGAACTGCCCTCGAACTGCTTCGTCAGGCGTATTCAACGACAACATTATACGATATTATTTCGATGTTTAATCAAAATGTCTAAAACATTTTCAAATACGGTGTCATCAATGCACCGAGTCGTCTCACGCTGAGCAGCCCGGGCTTTTTGTACGAACTGCATACTTTACATGATTATAATTAATAATTTTATAACGTATGTAAGAGGCATACGCTACATGTAGTACGTAGGTGAGTGAAACAATTTGTCCAAGTTGCTTGCTTTACCACATTTTAATAGGAGATTCTTTCAAACCAATGAATTTTTACTCGTGAACTTGTACTGACAGTGCTGTTGCAAACTTGAGATAGGACGATGTTCTACACTCATAATAATGTAGCGAATTTATGCATGAGAGATCGTCGCCTCAACGAGCAATTGTATGGTTGTACGCTCAATCGGTCGTTGATTGATAACTTAAAAAGAATTGTGACAAGAAGCCCAGCGATCGCTAGAATAGCCGACCGTACTGGCTGTCAGTGACCTTCAAGGTCATCTAAGGTCAATGATTTTTTAAATCTCATTTAAAAAGCGTATGCGATTTTCTATTAGTGGTCAATAGCAACCTATGCCCTATATATCTCTTACCGTTTCCGAGATACGGTTGCTTATAGCTTGAAACTTTATTTTCAATTAAAAATTGCAGCCAAACCGCTGCAGATGGAGACTTATTAACAGCCTATAAAAATTGCCAGCGCCATATCGAATAATACCTCGCCGATCGACCAATTACGACTTACCGTTTAGCCACAATGCCGCACGATTGGCATACAATAGTGCGTTATGACTCTTAAAAATCATACAAGGTCGATGATTTTCATGTCAATTGAAAGCCAATATGCCACTTCCTATTAGTGATCAATAGCGACCTACCCGTATCTCGCACCGTTTAGCCAAAATAAATAAACAATACATCCGTGACGGATAGACGACGACGGACAGATAGAAGGACAGACGACAACCATGCCATATGAAGTTCGACCGTTACTTATGATCGGCTAAAATAATTATTGTCAGTGGCGGTCTAGCCTGCAATATCTGGGGTGAGGGGGGTACGGCTTCATGGCGAGCGCGGTAGCGCGAGCCTATAACGGCGCTTAACGGGGGTCTGGGGCGGAGCCCTCAGCGGGGTCCAGGGGCCTCTGGTCAGGGGGTCAGGAGGGCGCCCCTCCTGAAGTTGAAGCACTTTTGGTTTATAGATGTTCAATTAAAGCCGCAAATTTGCCCACTTTTCTGAAATTTGGAAACACAAAGAAATCAGATATGTACGTGTTACTAACTTACTATTGGAAAACATCATGGGTAGCCAAGAAACGGGGGGAGAGGCTGGAGCAAAACTGGTGGGTTTGTGTCCCCCACCGGCCCCTGCTTAAACCTAAATCCGCCACTGGTTATTATTGTATTGGCCTCGAGGCTCGTGCTCTGCACGACTTTGGTCACAAGTTTGGTGCATAGCCGTGTACTAAGTTCGGTCAGAGTCGGTGTTAGGCAGACTGTTTTCTCAGGTGCACCGGTAAACCGGAAATGATGTCGCAGCGTGGTTGCGACAGTGATGTGGATATAAATCTTAATGAAATCGACGATAAAGAATTTGACATCCCGCCGATTGACCAGCAGCCAACATTAGAGAGCATTTTGAGTTTACCTGATGACGACCAGTCTGTAATTGACTCTGAAGTTTTGTTTGCAGCAGAGTTTCCGCGTCCCGGCCACGCCCCGTTCGTCTATCCGGTTTGTTTTGACGTGATTGTGCTGTAATTTTCATCTTCAGTTGCTCGTTGCCATTCTGCGAGTCGTTTTCCACAACGAAAGCCAATATCAAAGTGCTGCCCCATTGTTAGCGTTAATCCGTGATCACCAATGATGGTGTTAGAGTAATTGTGTGATTGTATGTTTTCTGATAGGACAGTGAAACTGCGTCTCTTTCAAGTCAAGACAGTGTTTCCAGCAGGCAGCTACGAGCAGGCGAGTCCAGTCAACATTTTGAGCATGGTGTAGTGCTTCGGCATTTTGAGCTTCAGGTTGCATCTGCCCAACTTGTATCGGCAGCAGATCGTATTGCAGCTGGCTTGCCGACTGCAGTGGCGGTGGGGTCGCTACTGACTGTCGGCACTTCACATGGTGTCGTTCTTGTCTTTGATGCACAGCAGACGTTGCGCTGGTGTCTTGGTGGAGCTGCTGGCATTGGTGCTGAGTATGGCGCTGTCACTTCTCTCAGGTATACTTGGGACTGAAGTACCGATAGACTAAAGTAGCAGTAATATGTTTGTTTTACTAACTTGCTTACTGACTTAATCACTTACTTGCTTACTGCGTTTGTGGTGCTGTCGTCATAGCACATACATTGTGAGAATTCATCTAGTTGATTGATGAATTAATGCAGAACAATGTTGGATGGCTGCTGAATGTCTATTCCTGATTCTTGGTTTTGATTCCACTTTAGTCGGCAGGCGGTGTGTCCATACCTTCCATAAATGTGATTATGTTAATATGATGATGCACGTGTGGCAGGTAAAAGCTGCGTTAACGTATGTAGTATGAACTTCAGTAGTAGTCTGTATCCTGTGTCAATGGCTGTTATATCTTACAATCATCCACGGTGGGATTTGATCTGCATGCTTCACGGACATGTGTTTAGACTGGGCAGTCACAGGCGGGACTGGATCAGGCTTAACAATCGTCTCAGGCAATCCATCTGGGCTGGGGTTTATTTTTATTGAGTTTATTGCTCTCTTGTGATATTTGTTTATTACGTAGGCTAATTTTTAGCTCTGGAACTGTTTTGGTTCTTCAGTTTTTTTGGCGTGGTTGCATGACTGAAAGGATATCAACGTCGAGTCCATAAGAATTCGCCTACATTAATCACAAGGGTTTTTCATAGGTGAACCCATTCTATCATGGATTAACTCCAAATGTGCTAGTTAAACAAAAACGAAATCTCTTCATGATGTATTTGTATCTTTAATATGTGATCTAGTTTTGTGAGACTTGTGATTCTTCGTCATTTGGTGGATGCTTTGTGTGTCAGCCTGAATGCAGACTCCAGTCGGCTGCTGGTTGGACATGTCCGAGGACAGATTGTCATGTGGGATGTCACGTCAGGCAAAGTGCTGCGGACAATCACCAACGTCCATCTCTCGGGCGTTTCTGTCTTTCGAGTTTGTTTCACAGCCGACCGTACATTAGCACTTAGCAACGATGGCACTGGTTCTGTTTTTCTGTTGGAGTTTAAACGGCTAATTGGCGTCCGCACATGCGACTTTCAGTGTCTTTTCTCCAGCAGTCGTGGAGAGGTGTGCTTTGCTTTTGGGTTTTTAAATGTGGCCTAGTTTACATATTGTTTTGAAAATCCAAATTTGACATAAATCGTCTGCATGGAAGTCAGCGAATCACATCTTATGTGAAATTTGTTAGTTGACAATTTCTTCCTATTTTTTCTAAGAATTTATTTTGTTTATTAAAGTAGTCATTGTTCATGTAGAGTTATTTTAAGAACTGCTAAAAATTAGTGTTTTTTAGCTCGACTACAAAATATGCTGCCCATTTTTAATTTAGTGGTGACAACTTTTTGTGTTTTTTATCCACCACAGTAACCCAGATATTTTGTGTCAGCCTTAATAAATGTCGTTTTTCACAGTTGCAGTTGAACATTTTGCTAATCTATTGTCATGCTTGGTTATGAATATATATGGGCGGTAGGCGTGGTGTAATGGTAACGCGTCTGATTCGATCAGCGAAGTTACTGTACGCCGGGCCCGGTTAATACTGTGATGGGTGACTGCCTGTGGGCAGATAAACCATCTCGGGATGTAACCAACTGCTTAGGTCAACTCAGCCTTCCATCCTTCCGAGGTAGGTAAATCGAGTACCAGCCTATCTGACTGGGGTTAAGGCGGGGCGCATTCACCTCTGTTGGGTGGCAGGTAACACTGTGTGATCCCATATGACAAGTGACGCTCCATAGCTCTGAGATGGGTTTGCTCATTAGGAGCTATATGCGACCTTTAACCTTTTTAACCTTTATATATATATATATATTATTTTTATTGCTTATTTGCAATAATTGTAGTACTCCAAAAGTAGTTGAATTTTGTGACACTAACAGTTGCTGTCTGCGTTCATCGTTGTCTTGTACAAAGCCACTTCCATCTTTATGATTACAGTATTTGTTATTTTATGATGATTGTTGGTTGTGTAAATTTAGTTTTCTGTGTGGTGCAAAAGTCACAATCACAGCATTTGATGTGTGTGTACCAAACTAAATACACGAAGGAGCCAGTGTTTGAATTGCCGGGGGTCGGGAGGTTGAACCTTCCAACTGTTTTCTCAACCCCCCTAACACACTGTCAAATTATGTTCTGAGGGGAGTTAGCTATATACTATATACATAGGATTTATGTCATAATTTTGGTCGGGCTTCGACAGTCAAAAAGTTCAACCCACCAGCTAATTTTTCTCATTCAAACACTGGAAGGAGCTTAGCGTTATGCTGGGTATGGTAGATACAAACAAAACAGTGAGAAATGTTGCTTTAACATGTATTCAGTTATGTAAACTCATCGATGATACATTACAACCTTTAATTCGATTATTGTTGACGTTTGGGCAACTGCTGCTGCCTTTTTCAGAACGACTGCCTAGCAGTGTTTGTTAGATGTAGCTGTGGGTGGCAGACAGTAAGTAATCATAGATGCGTGGAAGTTAGTAGGTCTCCTCATCTTCATTCAGCAGCTTGTGCTGTTTTTTCCTGATGTGTATCGCTTCCCCGATCCACCGGTCCATTCTGTTGCTGTCTCTGTCGATCACTTTGGCGCGGTCCCAGTCTGTGACATCTGAAGGAGGCTGCAGTCATTGCTGAAATGGCCGTCAACTATAGTCGAATTAAAGGTTATATTGTTGATGAATCTACATAACTTATTAAGTTATTATTTCAACCTATGAGTATTCGAAGAAAATGCCTTTGCACTGTTTGGTACAGATATGCTGCATTGAGCCATTAACCACGTCACATGCAACGGTCGACATCAGCTCTAGTCATTCGGTCATTGCTGGCTTGTTGTTTGCAATGGCGTCCATGTCAAAGGTTCTAATAGTTGCCGTCCAACCGTCACTGCAAGTGCACTATGTGCGGCCACTGACCGGCAGTACGGACACACTACCACTGCTTGCCTGGCAGTTTGTTAACATTCGCTGCACGGACACAGAAAGAACTACTGACCCTGTGTTATTGTTTGCACGTGATCAGTATGCATGCTTTCTACAGGTTGCGTATTTTCACTCACTCTGATCATTTGAACTTTTACTTGATTATCCTTTGTATTTTTTGGAGAAATACTGATCAGTGGTATTTTTATCACATTGTTGTGACGTGTTATGTCATGACATTGTATTTTGTTCATTAATCCATGCCAGATAATGCTCGAATTTTGAACATTTGTTTTGAAAAATTGTGAACCTGTTTTTACAGACTTTTCTTAATTTTGGACTTTGCACGTCACACCTGAATTGAACTTTTGGATAACAAGCACAGATCCTGTTTTGTTTTTCAATAATTATTGTCATGTTTTAAGTGTTTTGTGAAAATTTGTGATGCAGTGCACCTGCTCGACTGCATAGGCTAATTGATTATAAAGGTTACTGTCTGTAAGATAAAATGACAGTTCATTGTTCAGTGATATGTGCTGTGTGTTAAATCTAAGTGATATGTGCCAGACCTGTCATTGTGCAGTGTTATCCAACTGCGCAATAACATAATGCTGTGTTTGGACATGTAGGTGATATATCGCACGGCAGACAATGTGAAGTTTGCCGTGCTGAAGGAGTTATCGCTGACCTACAAGCTTCTGTCGGTGGCTTGGATCAGCTCTCGAACTGTCATCTTCATCGACCTGTCAGAACTGGCACACGTCATCGATGTCCAAACAACCGATGAGTTGGAAGTGGTCGATTTGTCCAGTGTTGGACTTGCCTACAGCACAGTTCTGTGGAAGTCATTGGGGACTGGGACCGCAGTGGGTCGTGCGCTGTCTGAGGCTGGTGAGCGGCTCTGCTATGAGACTGTCACTGTGTTCGGTGGTCAGTTGATACTGCTTGGCATGACTGGCATTCATGTCTTCTCGGTTCGGACGTCGATCGAGAGACTCAGTGTCCTTATGCGTCGACGTCAGTTTGTTGATGCGCTGGCGTTGGCACGCTCCTTCTACATCAGATTAACATCTTCGTCTTTTCACACCGACTTAGGCATCAGTGCAGTGCAGATGCGACGCCGAGATGTGTTGGCAGAACGTATCCTGGAACTGCTGGCGAAGTACTTGGACCACATCGATACCACCATGTCGAGCTTGCACAATGAATATGCCAACAACAATCAGTCGTATCATGTGCATGTTCGTTGCTTTGTTTCTTTATCTTTGGCATCCCACTTAATGCATTGTGAACACAGCTGTCCAATTAATGCATTCATGAAAGCATCAGCTACAGCATAATTTTTGTTGAAATGTATTTGTGAAATAAGTATTAATTGTGATTTGTGATTTGGATCACGTTGATGCAGTGTCAAGCTTGTACATTGAAGAGTAATCACTGGACAGCTGTAATATTGGATATTTTCAAAGAAGAGTTCTAAGAAGCAATCACTTGCACGTAGCTGTAAAATGATGTTACTGGAAGGCAACAAGCTTTGACAAACATGTTTTAGCATTCTGCTCTCTATCTCAGCATTCCAGTCACTAACATGAAAATTATTACTGTTGTCATTTAATACTGGTATTAAATTAATCAGTCAGATTCAGATTTGTGTTAAAATGTATTCATGAAATAGGTCCAGATTATTTCCTACACTTAAAACTGGAGATTTATGGCAACAAAATTGTTCAGCTGTTAATCCACAACACTTTCCGAACGGTTGCCAGCACTTTTCGTCATAGTTCTTGGGAACTGGCTCAACCTCTAATGAGTTTGGGAACTATTATCATCAAACGAAAACCAGCTGAAATAGTGTATGGAGCTTATGCCCCTGGTGCGTTGTGTTGAAATATTTTGCAACCATTTGTTAAAGTACGTTTAATTTTACAGATTTTATCCTGCTTTGTTTTCAGGATGCAGCCTCGTTGTGCATCAGTCACTGCATCTTGACAGGCAGAACGGACTCGTTGTTCGGGTGGATTTACCAGCGCTTTGCAGAAACTGCGGCTAAGAGAGTGGCGTTCTTTGAGTGCCTCGAGCCTTATGTACTCCGGGGCGAGTTGACCAGGTTGCCATCCGATGTTGTGAAGGACCTTGTGATTCATTATGAGAAGAAGGAAGCTTTGGGCATCGTTGAGGCGTGCCTTGTTAATCTGGACATGGCAAACGTTGACGTTCGGCAGGTAAACATAGGTCTATAGTAAGTTTTATAAATTTATCGAATTACCATTTTTTGTCAATTAATTCTGTTGCAGTCATCTATGACAACTTATTCTCTATCCTGTCATTTCTAAATGTGGCAACAGCGGTTCCTAAAATGCCAACGACAAAATTAATTGAGAAAGGTTGTAATTTGATGAATTTACATAACTTACTGTTTAAACTTCCGAATTTATGAGTTTGTTGAAAGATTTGTCTAAGTTGTTGTGGTAATCTATTTTTTTCGGTAACTTGCATGCATACAACCTTGACAAAAAATACATTTTATGCTTTGATGCTGTTGATTGAGTGAGAAGAGGGCATCTGGCTTATTAAAAATAAAAATACTGCAGCAGTCTGCAAAGGTTCTATCTCGTAGAATAAATTAGATTGAGTTAAATTGAAAGAATAGGCTCTTTAAACAAAACAAACTCAATTTAATAATATAGCATTGGCTGTAGTACTTAGATTTTTTAAAGGATTTGTTACATTATTGATATTTGATGTCAAGTGAAAGCTCATATGATTTCTTTCGCTTTTGCATGAGGACTTGACGCTGACAGACTAAAAGCAAAGCAACTGTTGCCTGACTAGTTTTTATCATACAAGTATAAACAAAACATTGCATCTTGGCTATTAAAGATGTTTTTTGTTTAGTTCAGAAATTATTACTGATGTGCAGTAAGTAATGTGGCTGTGTGATACCAGTACGGTTTTATTTGTAATGCTTTTATTTTGAATATATGTGAATTTTGTGTGTGATTTTTAATTGTTATTTAAACTGCGTCTTTTGTGTATCGGATGACTTAGATAAAAATCTTGAATAACAGTATTTGCTCACTTTTCCGGTTGTCAACTTTGTTGCTTTTGTGATGTCACGTATTGCTGCAAGCTAGATTGGCAGTTTTTAAATTAATTTGATTCGAATTTAATCAACTGAATGACTGAATGTAATCAGTGTTGATTGAGCTATTGATGTGTGTTTGTGTGACAGCTGACGTCGCTGTGCTGGTCACACAGCCTGTATGACGCCGTGCTGTATGTTTACAATCGCGGCTTGTCGGATTATGTCACTCCACTGGAACAACTGCTTGCTGTACTCAAGACAGCGATTGATTCCAGCAAAGAGCTCACTTATCAGCAGGTTTACAGCCATTTCACTGCTCACTGTAAAGATTTATATATATCGCTAAAAGAGAATGTAGTTCTGTCACACTTATATTGTAACTACACTACCTTGTGAAATTTAGAAGTCAAACTTGGCCGTTTACAGCAATGAATTTGTACTGAGTGGCGCATGTGTCGGCTCTGAAATGATTAACTGAATAGCGACAAATATGAGTAATGGCTATTATCACCCAGAATGTCTTACATCACATCATTTTTGTCATAAAGTGTGCTCAAAATGTTCTTATCCAGCAGGAATGCAAGCGGTAGGCGTTGAGTGCTAGTGACGCGACTCGCCAACAGCACGTTCCATAGCCACTGACCCAGAGCGGCTTCACTGCTGATGCACAATTTCAGTTCGTTGATATACAATCTTAAAACGAATATGTTTGCTGTTAAATATGTAACAGATTTTCAATAATTTTGTGGTCTCAATGATTTTTTTGAGCCAACACATGCACTCTCCAGTACTAATTCATTGTTGTAAACGATCAAACTACAACTTTTGCATTTCACAAGGTAGTATAGCAACAGTATTAAGGTAACAAGGACTATACTAAAGTCACTTCTGTCAAGTTTTTTCTGATGTTGCTTGCCTAAAAATAATCGAAATGAGCCAATGCTGCATGGAGATATTCGAAAAATAAAAGTGGCATGTTTTTAATGAGACATGGTGTAGTGTCAACTCACTTTAAATGAAACTGGAAGTTTGGAGCAAAGCTCAACATGAGTCCGCCCAGCACCGTAACTCCGATTAGGGGGAAAATTCAGGGGGTTGAAATTCCCCTGGTAGCAAAGTCACGTGGCTCGAACTCCAACACATCAGCATACGCAGAATGCGCAGTGTTGACTTAGGGTAGGTAAACATTAGCCAATTAACCATTGTCGTTAGTGGACCAAAGTTTACCCATTTTTTTGTTCAACGCAGGAGGCATGGTAGTTGATAATGCTGTTTACCACTTGTCGATTTATCCATTCATTCCAGAGATATACGTGCTCAAAGTTGAAAATTGTCCTAAATCGCACCAAATTTTGGACGTTTGTTGCTATGCCAAATTTTAAGGGGGCAATGCCCCCAAAATTTGTACATGCGTTATCAGCCCCAGTTATCACTACGTCACATGGCAAAGTTTCATTAGGCTACTCCCTTTGGCTTTAAAGTTATTGTGGCTAATTTGCTACAGTTTAAGTCAATTTTGGACCCACCTTTGAAAAAATGCAAGGGGCTTCCATCCCCAGTGGGGGGTGCGCTAGTAAGACTTGGTCATTCTCTAGCGGGTGTGAAAATTTGGGAGCGCAGCACCCTCTAGGGTCCAGAATGTGGTCTTCCGAAAAAGTTTATTTGGATGGGTATGATTCTACATTGAGATCTCTGCAATTAGTGGACCAAAGTTTACCTGACTTTTTTCGCCGAACGCCAGAGGAATTGGGGTAGATCAAGTAACTCACTGATTCATCCGTTCCGGAGATATTCACCGCCAAACTTTGAAGTCGTCCGAAATCAGGCCAAATTTTGCATGTTTTTGGCCCTTAAAATTTTTTGGGGAGCCCCCCACAAAATTCTGGACCCACTAGATTATATAATTATAAGATTATAAAATTGAACACACTTCCGAGTATCGTGCAAAATTTCACGGTGATCGGCCGACGAAGCTCAGAGATTACGCAGGGAAATAAAGAAAATAAAATAATAAAAAGGCCGGCAAAACATAAGCCCGCTTCGAAAACTGTTGCTTCCGGGCGGACTAATAATGATACAGTGAAATGCCAAGTGGTATGTACCTTTTTCTCATAACAATCTAAGTGCCAGCCTGAGTTGATACCACATTGGCTTATACAGAAATTTATGGAACTTACTGTGTTTTTTTCTGCCCTGTGGAACGTTCACACAAATGTTAGTTTGTTTGCATTTTTTTATATTTTTTATCTAGGAGCTCCTACTATGGGACCGAGGGATGGATGGACATACTAGCAAGACAGATATTGTGGTTCTCTAATTCTTTCACTAGATTGAGTTTGTACTGACCTTGTTGCCAGTACTGATGGTTTACTGACCTAGCCAATTCAAGGCTACGCTAGTGAGAGTGGGTTTATTTCTTGCCTGCTCAAAAAGAACTAGGGTTAGGATGCAATAGACTTTGATCTAAGCAGACATTTTTTCTTCTCTTGCACCACAAATTCTTCTTTCAGGAACTTGTCGTAAGCATAGCCATTGTGAGAAGTAGGTTTTCAGTTGCTTTTTTGTGGTTTTGGCAACGTCGATTCTGCGCAGGTTTTCAGTTGGGTCAGATTTGCCTGGATTAGTCAGTTTTTTGGTTTCCAACCATCATGTCAGCCAGGTTTCGATGTCGTTTGTTGCTGTTCACCCAGGTGCAGCTAGGTAACAAGGTGCTAGTCTACATCAGTTGCTGCTTGTCGGGCAGAGCATACCCGCTCGGTGACATTGCACGCGACAGCATCGCAAGAGTTCGTACAGACGTTCTACACAGTTTGACAGCACTGCACACGGCCGCCGGTGCTGTCGACGAGCCTCTGTACCCACAGCTGTGGACACTGCTACAGTTCGACACACATGAATTCTTCAACGTTCTGTCCTTGGCCTTTGGCGATGCTGCACTAACGCACGCTGAGAAGCAAGGAGTTGTGGACATACTGCTGCGAATGATGGTCGCCAGCTCCGGCTTTACACACTACCAGGTAACGGCACTCTATACACTTGTCACACTGGCCACTTGAATCGACGTTTCTGAGCAGTATTTGTAGTGAGTGGCCATTTTTGTACAAATCAGGAACATCTGCACAAGTCAGGACCTAAAAAGAAGCAAAAGAACTGTCAGGATATTTAGAACAAGAGTGTGCCGCCGTTGAGGGGCTGCCCGCTACGGGGCCGTCCTTGCAGTTGATCAAATATCGATATTGGAATAATATTTCAATATTTGCCCATCACGAGCTAATATCGCAAAAGTACAAAGTAATCTATGGTTTTGTCAATGACTCTATGTGAACAGTAGACAATAAACATGGAGATGCTAAAGCTAACAACGCAATTAGCCGCCGTGACCTTGACCTCTGACCCATTGACCTTGAAATTGGTCCACAGGGTGCTCGTGTCCCGGGGACCCTTCCTACCAAGTTTGGTATTCGTAGGCCTTTTCGTTTTCCCTCTAGGTGGAGGCACGGGACAGACGGACGGACGGACGGACAGACAGACGGACAGCATCGATACATAATGGGGCCTCCTTCTAGGAAGGACGGCCCCATAACAAGTTATGCAGTTGCTGCAGAACGTTTTATTTGATCAAACATATGGTATTTTGAAACTTATTTCTAGTGATATTGAAGGCGTAAGTTTGTCTCACATATACAGCAGGTAACTTTTATCAAGCTGTTGCAGATGTTGCATAATTTTACAATGCATTTGAAGCGGTCGTGCAAGTTTTTTGATCTTTGATGCTTACTGGCATGTTTCATTTTATTCATTTTTGTGTTTTTCACTAACTACACCATGCCCGAAAAAAACATCCTGGACATTTTCGATTGTAGTTTAAAGAAGAATTATCAGATTTTAATGATTTTTGACAAGAACACTGTTGACACAACTGGCCATCAAATGACCGTTTATTTTTTCACTGCACTTAATGTCTGTTTCTGCACTACCTCTGGAAACAGTACCAACAAAATATTGTATTTTTGTCCAAGGGAGTATTATTACTAAATTAAAATAAGACATAAAACACATTTTTCCACATCACTGTCACTTGAGCTGACAGTTGGATGAACTGTCAGCTCAAGTGACAGTGATGTGGAAAAATGTGTTTTATGTCTTATTTTAATTTAGTGATAATTCAGACAGTTCATCCAACTGTCCGTTTTTTAACTGCCTATGGTAAAAAATGTTCAAAGTGTCACGTGACCACAGGCGCAGAGATGGTTTCTCTTTTCGTTGACATCAGTGTCGATGATGTTCTGCTCCAGACCAATACAGACTTCACTAGTCACTTTTTAAATTCGTCAACATTTCAGAAGGTCCTCTGCTGTGTGACAGTCAAACTGTGTAATAGAATAACTGTTAGGGGCCACATGTCCGAAGATATGAAATTTATTGAAGTTTTTTTTCCATTTCAATGCACAGATCGCTTGTTTTGGTTTTTCCAGGTAATGCAAAAGCAGACATTAGGTGAGGTAAGAACTAGAACGGTCTTTTGATGGGCAGTTGTGTCAAAAATGTTTGCACAAAAAATTATTAAAATCTGTCCATTTTTTCAAGTCACAATCGATGATGTTGGAGATGCTTTTTGATGTATTTTTTTCGTTTCAACCCATATTGGTTCAGTTTTCCCCAGGTAGGGCAGAAGCAGACATTGGGTGAAGTGGTAAAATAGCCAGTCATTTGATGGCCCGTTGTGCCAGAAATATTTGTACGAAAAATTATTAAAATTGGTAAACCCTTCTTTGAGTGACAATCGATAATGTTTGGGATGTTTTTCTTTCCAGACACGGTGTATAATAGTACTAATAGTTTGTCTTTCAACTAGAATTGATGTTCTGATAACATGTATTAATTGGTTTTGCTGAATCAGTTTTTCTTTTGATGCGTTTTGTATTCAGTACTCAGTAATTTATGAATTTAGAGCTCATTTCCAAATCATAGTGTCAGTAATCAAGTTTTTTTTGTAATTAGTTAATGTGATATCTGGCAGGTGTTTTGTCTATTTATGCATATGTGACTGCCTAGGTTGGAGTATTCTTTACATTCCTGGCACGGCAGATGGCGCAGCCTGGTGGTGGAATTTCAGTGGATAGTCGTCTGTTTGAGAGAGTCCTTGAGTCTTTGTGTAATGCTTCGTCAACCTCTACTACCAGTGATGGTGTGGACGAGTTGTCGCATCACGAGGAAAGACAGCAAGCGTTGCTCGAACTTCTGAACACCAGAGCACTGGAACATTTCAACCAGGAACGTCTCCTGTTCCTTTCCACTGCAGCCAAGTTTTTCCGAGTCGCAGAGATACTTTACCAACGCCGACGAGAGTTTGACCAAGCTCTGGACTGCTACATTTCAGACAAAGCCCGTCAGAGTCTTGTCTTTGCGTACATAAAACAGATACTTGGAAGTCGCAACGTATCAGTTGAAGAGAAAAAGAAACTTATAGAGGCTGTACTGCAGCATCTGGAAGATCTGATTTGCATTGATTCCAGAGAGACTACACAGTTACTAACGGTGAATCTGGGCACTGACTTGACAGAAGCAGTTAACCGAGTCATTCGTTATAATAAGCAGAATTCGGCAACATTTGATTTTCTCCAGTGCCTGTTTGAGATGGCAGATAGCAGCAGTGGTGAACTGGGATCTGACGACTGGCAGTTTGAACCGTCGGTCTACGAGCGATATATTGAGCTGCTGTGTCAGCGGTCGGTGTTGGAAGTCGTGGTAGCATTCCTGCGATCACATGACGGCTATCGGCTGACAAAAACGCTGGAGATATGTCGGCGATTTCATATGTCGGAAGCATCGGTCGTCGTGCTGGAGAAGTCCGGTGATGTGTCCGGTGCTTTTGAAGTGGCACTTCGAAGTCTGTGCACCAAACTGTCAGTTTTAGTGAAGTCTGACAGTTTGCACCTAGACAAGTTTAAACCTGTGCACGCTACAGTAGAAACGGTCATAGCATTGCTGAATCGAAACTCACAGCGCTTAGAACAGCTGCAACTCAGGCTGCTGTGGTTCAGTCTGTTTGATCTCCTCATTGATAACTACAACCGACTGTTCAGTAGCAAAGCCGACGTCAGCAGAGTTGACGAAAGTGGGAACAACTCGACTTCGTTTGCCGAGTGTGGACTAGGCAATGCTAGAGACACATATCGGTCCATCTTACAACATACAGTGAGCTGCATGGTGTCCTATGTCCCGTTCACTGCAGTGCTGGAGCACATAGTGACATTGGGTGATGGGGAAGGGATCGCCAACTGTTTCGGCAATGTACGTGAGCTACTATCCAGTGTAATGGATGCCTGTCATTACCAGCAGTCAGTCTACACGACATGCACACGTATCGTTCACCAGGACGTCAACTCTGCTCTCGGCGCTCTTACCGTCGCCGCCCGTGCACCGATCTCACCACATCTCAACATCTGCTCGGCATGCCTACAACCTCTGGGTGAGGCAACAAAATCTGACCAAGATGCAGTCTGTTTTCAATGTGGCCATGCGTTTCATCGTTTGTGTCTCAGAGATTCCGCTCGTGCAGGGAAGGCTGGAGATGAATCCGGTACGCTGCATGACAGACAGCGGTACTGCGTAATCTGCTGTAGGTCACGGACTCGTTTTACAGTGCCTTACGCACGTTCGCGGGTTGTCGGCGCAGATGATGGCGTCCAGTCAGAATGTGAGTCAGACACCCCTGATGACTCCACCAGTCAACCACTGATGTACTCTGACAGTGTGGAACAACTACGTCTCTGCCAGCGCACTCCGTCACGGCTTCAAGTCCTGTCAGAACTTGCCCAGCTTGAACAGACAAAGATGACCAGGTACTCGAATACAGCCTGGAACAGTCCAGGAATGGTGCTCGGTAGGAGTCGTAGTGCTCTGCAGGGTGAAAAATTCTCCCTCAAATTAGCGCCCCCGCCTGTGCAATAACAAGTGATGTTAGCATGGTCAAAATATGCAAGACCTTGAAGACCTAGTAGGGCCTACATAATAAGACAAAACCTGAGCTTAGCACTATGTTGCAACTCATGGCTCATTGTAAGCTTTGAAGGAACTTTGTGAACTAAAATAGTCCTGCCATTATCTCTATAAATGTACAAAACATTAGTTTATACACTTGTTAACGGCAACATTTAAGGACTTGAACATCGAAAACAGCAAAAATTACAAAAGGCGATATTGCCCGCATCACACTGACTGTGTGTCAATGTGCTGCTGAATAATATCACCTTTTGTAATTTTTGCTGTTTTCGATGTGCAAGTCC
>Ga0056128_1002110_pt1 | contig 23232 bp, 16 predicted proteins | sample WorMetLIZISLAND2_FD_71113 | JGI IMG/M metagenome (GOLD analysis project Ga0056128, IMG submission 71113) | Marine gutless worms symbiont microbial communities from Max Planck institute for Marine Microbiology, Germany - Olavius geniculatus... ... | reverse complement strand
GAGAAAGGCTGCTGACGGTGCAGCAAGCGCACCTGTATTGCCGGTTTACCTGACAGACATCGGGCAACGCCCACTGAAACGAACAATAAACAAGGCTCAAACAAACGATATAAATCACTTATAGATGAAACAAACGAGCCAAAGCTATCCTCAAATGTCTCCGACGAAGTAGAATAACAACAAAAACAACGAAATGCGCTAAAACCAAAACGAATTGACAAAATCGGCTCAGGAAAAATGTCAATCGACCACACCGGAACTAGATCGTACCCGTAACTGATTGATTGAACAAGTATAAGTATCCAAGGTCTCTAAAATGAGTCACATTGTTATTATTATTATTGTTATAATTGTTTAACCTTTGGAAATTTTCAAAGTTGTTTCAAAAATTATAATATATTGCAATTATAATAATTACCACTACTGTTATTTGTTTGTTTTTGCACAGCCCAGCAGCATAGTGTCGTGTCCGATGGAGGTCAAGTGTAAGCATTCAGCATGTACATAAACAGTGGCACCAGAAGGCAGTCGAATGATGAGTCATTTGGAGATTTGTTTACTGTAGTCGGACAGCATTCAGTTACAGTCGGGACTTCACCCACTAAGAAATTTGGGGTCATTCCTACCAGTATTGTTAGCGTCTTATCGGAAAATGGGGATGATATTCGTGCCCGAACCCAAGCAGTCGATGAGCTGAAAATTTTGTTTGAAGATCCACGCAACATCAATCTTGTAGTGCCGCATTTTGATGGGCTTGTTGAGTTTGTGGGTTGTCTTCTTGATGATCACAGTTTCAAAGTCAGTTCAGCCGCGATCGACATTTTTGCCGCTCTCGTCCGAAGGTTGCCATGGAAATTGGTAGCTTTGAAGGCTGATACATTGGTCACAATACTTTGTCGACATCTCGGCAACACAAATGGTTTTTCCCGCGAATCGGTAACAAAGATATTGACCCAGCTGATGCACATAGCTACGTCCGCATTGGTCCTGAGCAGTTTGTGCACTGTTGGACTTTCTCACCGAAATGCCCGTGTCCGCCAGGAGACGATTAACCTTGTGATAATTGCACTGCTTACATTTCCGAGTTCCGACTTTGATCTTCCGCATGTTGCAAAGACTGTTGCCATTGCGTTGATAGATGAGAGACGACCAGTGCGACAAGCAGCGTTGGAATGTTATGCAGTACTGGCACAAGCCTTAGGGCGGTCAAAGAGATCTGTTCTGATGGGGTACGTTTCTGAAGTCGAAGCACGTAATGGTGGGGGCAGTGATTTAACAGCTGCAGTGAATGCAAGGTTAAACAATCGTCTGCTTCCAAAGCAGGATTCATCTGGACTTGTTCAATATGCGACGTATCTGAACCGTTTTTCTGGAGCATCAACGCCAACACCGGACATTGAGTGGATACTGTCAGCTTCCACAGGACTTGGTTCGGCAAAATCCTCTGCATCTGATGGTGTCTTGTCATCACGGATTTCTGCCCGATCATCTGGCAGCAACGTTCAGGATGACTATCAACCATTTGGGTCATCCCGGCTTCGAAGGAGTGCAAGGCGTGGCTTTTCCAGACTGCCATGGGACCATGAGGTAAAGTAATTCATTAGTAAATTGCTGTTTGTAGTTGGTATGTTGATGCTGTTGTGAAAATAGCAAGATTACTTTTTTATCCTGCTTCCATTATTACGTGATGTTGGAAGTGTTATCGTTTTTTTTGTGTGTTGACAGATTTTTAATGAAATTTTCTAGTTCATGCTTTGGACAGAGAATTTTATGGTCATGAAATCTGTTAGGTTTACAACATAACTAGGAAGCCTGTCCATTTTGTGTCTTTATTTGTGTAATATGTGTGATTTGTGTTTGTTTTCGAACTTTTTCTTGCTGATATGTTTAGAGACAAGGATGAACTAGTTCCTGTTTTGAGGCATACACAGTTTGACTCTCACGTTTTAGCAGCGAAGTCATTTGTTGGTTGGTTATATTGTTTAGCTTCTGTAGGAAATTTGATGTATTTTATATTTTTGTTGTGATGTATATTTTAGGGGAATGTGAAAGTCAATGGTGATCTTGAAGCTGAAAAAGGTGTGTTTTTACAGTGTTTGCTTCTTTATAGAATTAGCAGGAAGTGGAACCATCTAACACAATTTTACCTGGAAAATTGCGATTAAAAGTTGCATGCACTATGCATGGGGCCTTCCAAATAATTCACCACTGTTGAGGATGCAGAATGGACAGATGTGCTAACATTACTTCCATCTTCAGCATTGGTAATAAATGGAGAAGAATAAAGGGGCAGCCTGTAAAAACACAGCCAAACAGTTCCAAAAAATTTGATATGTGACATCTTGTAGTTTGATAACTATGATGTAACTGATTGATTGAACAAGTATAAGTGATTGATCATATATCTCAAACCTCTGAGGAGAACGGTGCTGCCACCTGGCAAATGCAAAGTACAGCTTTGGAAAAGAATCCTGATTGCGTCAGAATCTTATCACATTTGGTTCAGGCTATGATGAACTCCTTCACAAAACTTTGTCAAAAAATTCATTGATAACTTCTTGAGTAATCTTTAATACAGACAGATTTTGCTATTCATTTTTTGTGGAGATTATAGATAAATGAAAATGGAATGTGAATGAGTGTCTGCAAAAATGTTGGTGCATAATCAAGGGTCTGAACGAAAATGGAGGAAGTAGTATGTAGATACATATTACATAACATGCATTTCCAGAAGATTGTTTTGCTATAGAGTTTCATGGATCTTATGTGGGTCATGGAGCAGTGGCATCTGCAAAGCTGGAGAGTCTGACAAGAGAGAATGTGAGTTGTGCGGCAGGGGAGGATTGTATTGCTCCGAGCCAGCCAAGCACAGGCCGCAGTGACTGGAGTGTGGATAGCACAGCCGAAGATGAGGTATAGTCAAATGTGTTGATAGTTTTCTAAGGAAGTATGCGAGTAAGTAACATCCAAGGTCTCTAAAATGAGTCACATTGTTTCAACACCTCAACAGAAATGTTTCCGTAACAGTAATAGTAACAATAAAGGACATTGTTTATAGTGCTGTTGTCATGGTACTGTTACTGCGAGATTTCACTCGGTTCATTTACCAGGTGCCAGAAGATGGACCAAGGCACTCGGCCTGAGCCAATGGATCCACCTAAACTGGCAGCTCACTGCACTCACTGTCGCCATTTATTACTGCTCAGCCTGAAAGTCAGCTGGAGACAGATGTGGCAGAGTGCAGATGAACGTGGACATCGTGGGGAGTCGCCGCAATGGACCTCAGTTGTCTACGCATCGCGATGATGATGATGATGATGAAAGCTGATACTCATCTTTGCCATCCCATGGAGGGTAGAAGACTGAGTCGACCTAGGTGGCTGGTTACTTGGCGAGATGGTACACCTGTCTACAGACAGTCACCCATCCATATCCTAACTGAGCCTGGCATAGTGTAACTTTGTTGATTCTACACAGTGCATTATCACTTTGCCGTGGCACCAGCAGTGTAAGCTATACAGGATCAAAGTGTCACTTGAACTGAGAGGTTGATCCACAGTTTTTGACCTGCAGGTACAAAATGCACTTTTTCAAAGTGGCTGTAGGTGTGCCTTTGACACATATCTTTATGTTAGCAGAAAACAGTGACTAAACTAAACCTGTGGGAATTTTGACTTGTTAGTTATGGATTGTGTTGGTCATTTTGCATGCTTTGAAGTATTTAGTCAAACCATTTTCGTTGAAATTAAGTGGTTGCTATGGTTTTTCTGTCTGGCTCGGAAACCCTGCGATGGCTCTCGTTTGCCCCATTTGGCTCAGGGGCATGCACTGCTCATGTGGCTGGTCTGCTGTTAGGTTGGGCTGCTTGCCGAGTGGTTTCTTGTGGAGGCTGTGAAATCCTTTGGTGAGCCTCATAGTATAGAGAGTAGTCTTGTGGGCGGGGGTAGTTGTGCTCTTTGCTATTTTCGCCATGACTTTCAGTACCAAGTATAATTGCTGGAACTTTCTGGGGATGGCTGTTGGGCCCACATGGCGGCCTAAACCTACGGGCTGGCACTGGCTGCCCTGCCCCTCATTGGAACTTGGAACTTGGAAGACCTTTTGGTCTAAAGCTTACCAAAAACTTTAAAATACTTTTAGACCTACTGTTTTTTTGTGGACTGTTAATAGTTTTAATGCTTATTGTTGTTTTGTTTTTTAAAGTTTTTGTTTCAAATTCCAAGTTTTTTTGTTTTAATTTTTTCACTTCTTCAGCTGCTTTGATAGGTTCCTAAACTATTCGTCAAATTTAATGGGTCCTTCAGTTTGTACTTTATGTCTTGTTACTTTTTAGATTGGCTAATTTACTTGTTAGACTAGCATTTGTTTTAGCCATTTTTTGAGCTCTTGAAATTATTTTTGTATCGTGTTGGCAAGCAACTGTTAATCAGAAGGTTTCTATCGTCAGACACTGTGCTGTTCAAGGTTAGAATTGCAGAACATTCTAAGTGTTGTCGATGACATTTCAAGAAAAATGAAAACAATTTTTACATGATGCATTTTTGGATATTTTCCCCAGTGTTATTAATGTTCTTGTTAAGTTTGTTAATAAATAACACCCAGATTTGTGTAGCATATTTTATTTTTGTATTGAAATGAATATTTATGCGGCATTTTCAAGAACTTTGTAGTCTGTATGTAGGATGTTTTGCCATAGACAGTTGCAGATAAAAGGTTTTGTTATTTGTCGTCATGTTACTATGTGTCATGCAGCCATTGTCAGCATCGTGTCGACTGCTGAAGCGCAGTTCATCCAAGAGAAGAATCGATCGGATCTTCCAAGCAGACCATGATCGAAACCAGAGACTGACAAATGTTCACTCAGAATCAGCCATTGACAGAATAAAGTCTGCATTCTGTATATTTAAAAATTTATTATAGCATATTATGTACTGTGTATGTGTGTGTGTTTTTTTAGACTAACTGACATTAGCTTGCATAGTTTCCTGACATTTAGCTTGAATAGTTCAAATTGTTGCTGTGAGACTTCTGTTTGAGTGTTATTACTTTTTTTTTACTTTTTTACGTAGCTGCAACTATTGTCTGGCAATGATCCTTTACAGCAAACCTCCTTAAAATTAATTTTTCCAGCAGGCATACATGTTTTTTAGTTTTTTTTTCTAATTTTATATACTCAGCATTAGCAATTTTAGCTAGTTTTTACGTGCGAGAGTTCTAGTGCGTGTTAGCTACGGTAATTCTGTCTATCCATCTGTCTGTCTGTCACAACCTGGTACCGATTCAAGCCCAGGTGAGATAGAGATTTGAGTTTTAACCGTATGATAGCATAGAGTCTCTAGTATTTTGTGACTAAATTTCATGACACTGGGTCATGGGGGTCTCCAGTCCCCACAAATGAAAGGGTGAAAGAGGTGCACCTTTCCTAAAAAGATGTTATTTTCCTGCTATTGGCTCATCTACTGTAAAAATGATTGCAGATAGGCATAGACATGCTGCCTGTCTTAAGCACAGGTGACAAGCTTCTTAGCAATGTTAACATCGATGACCTTGAATGACCTTGAACCCTCAAAATAGGAGGTTTTAGTGAATTTTTTGCCATTTCGGGCTGCAACACGCATTTCCAGAGTGAATTGCGCCGAAATGGCTGGAGATAGACCAAGACAATCTGCATACCAAATTTTTGCTATTGAATGTAAATTTTAGCAGTCAAAGTTCCGACCCCCTACGTTCAAGGAGGCCTATGCACATCGGTGTCAAAGAGGGGTACTCTCTAAAAAGTTGTCATTTTTACTGCTATTGGCTTGTCTATCGTGAAAATGATTGCAGACAAGCACAGACATGTTGCTTATCATAACAGGCACTGATGACGTGCTTTTTAATGGTATCAACATAGATGACTTTGACTGACCTTGAATCCCAAAATAGGGTTTTAAAATGTTTTTTTGCGATTTTCGGCTGCGGATAAGTGAATTGCAATGAAATGGATGGAGATAAACCAAGATTACCTGCGAACAGGAACTGCTATATGCTCTCGTGCATTTCATGATCATTAGCTCACATTTCTTGTTATTTCTAGGCTTGTAAACCACTGGCCACTTTGTCTAAGTGATTTTGTAAGTTGTTGGTTTTTTGATTGATTGATTGACTGGTTGACGATGATTTAAAAGGTTTAAAGGGTATGGCTTTTCATGGGAAACCCGTCTCAAAGCTATGGAGTGTCACCTGCCATATAGGATCGCACAGTGTTACTTGCTACAGGTGAACATGCCTCACCTCAACAGCCAGACAGGCCGGTACTCGATTTATCTATTCCAGAGGGCTAGAAGGCTGAGTTGACCCTGGTGTTGATTTTGTACTGAGATGGTTTACCTGTCCACAGACAGTAAGCACTTGATATTGTCCTGACTAGGAGTGAACCAATTAATTAACCACCTTGTGATTGCAGGTCCAACATGACATAACTGAACTGAACTGAAGTGAAGTGACAGGGCTTACTTTTTGACAAACTGACCAATATGTGAGCATGATGAGCCCATTAGTCATTTGGCTGATGCGTACACCATTAGACGGTGCCCACTGTAATGTATTACTGCTTGCCTTTTGGTCAGTTCATCAAAAACTAAACCATGTCAGTTCAGTTCAGTTCAGTTACGTCTCTCTGTATGCATTTTTATGCTATTGAGCCAAGTTGATTGATTGAATCATTGGCCTGTTGCAGCTGTAAGCCAATGGCAGCGTCCAGAACCACGGAGGCGTGGCTTACCACTGGCACCAACGAAACACTCTCCACAAGTAGACAAAATCCGTCACCGCCTATAATTGTTCGTCAGCCTCAATACGTCAGCGGCACAGCAATGGGAAATACCCACGGTGATTTGACGGAGCCTGTGTTGGGTTTTTCCAATGATAGCTCGGCAGCTGTGGGAATTCACCGGCCTGCAATATTGAAGCCGCATCAGAAACAAAAACCCTCCCGAGGTATCTGCCTGTTTTTGACGATGTAATTGATTTTTTGTTGGTGAAGGATATTTGTACGGAGTTTTGCTAGAAAATACTATATCGTATGTGTATTGTATTAGTGCTTCTGTGTTAAATTATTCTTTTCTGTTGAATACCATACATTACTCATTTCAAGTATCGAGAGGGAAAGCAAAAAAAATTTGCAGTTGTGGAAATGTCTGATATGTACGAAAACATTTTGTTGTTTATTGATGCAGAAAGGAGCGGTTATCTGAAGTGGCACTTAATTAAGCTAGCATACAGCCCAAGCCAGCCGAATGGCTAGCCCTATTAACAGCCAGCACCTTTCGCTGACTGGGTCATTATGCGAGCAGTGTTGATAACAGCGCTTACTGTTGTGCAGAACGTGCTGTTTTTCTCTAGCCTGTCACCCATAGCTATCGATAGTAGTCCAATATTCGTACTGTCTACCCCCTGAGTGATGGCCAGGCTGAGTTGGCCTGAGTGGCTTGGTCGTACACCAAGAGGTATACCCACAAACATAGTTGCCACACTAATGTCACTGAGACTGCCAGGAAATGTCAGGAATGTCACTATGCAATGCTAGAGACTGCATGTGTATAATGTGCAGGTAATTGTGTGTATGTTTGTCTGTAGCTGGTTTAGCAGCAGCTGCTACTCCCACCCCTAACTCTCATGCTAATCCATACGCTGTTAGTGATCCACCAAATGTCATCGGCAGAGGTAAGCATCTTAACTATATAGCTTCGTAACTTTGACTCTTTGTAGCTGCCACTTTGTTTGTAATTGTCTCTAGGGTTTCCTTTCCCGTGGGGTCTTTTTCTTTCCCGGGAATTCAGTAGTGGAAAAAGTCATTCCTGGGATTCCCTGTAATTCCCGTGAATCCATTGCCGCTAAATCCAGACTTTAGTTGTCGTAAACGTGTAGGCCTGATGCTAAAAATATGAAACGTAAAACTTGCATGGAATATATTGTCCTCTGGTTACAGCATTGCAACTTGCATACATGAGTGAAGAAATATATCAAGGTCTGTCCTCAAAGTTCAAGCTCACCACTCACTAATCGCTGTACATTACTCAGTTGTCATGTGACAATCCACAGTCACTGTCTCGCTGACCAGCCTTGTTGTAGCAGGCACGTAAGAAACGATTGAACTGTTGTCAAGGCACGATCTCACTTTTGTGCAAAGCAGCCCGGCAGCAGAAAAGGCATGCTCTGCCTCCACTGAAGTTGCTGGGAGGACACTTAGCAGGTATCTGTACACTGCTTCTAGGCACCGGCCTTGTTTGCAGATCGATTGGAAGACGGCCATTTCAGCTTTCATGGTAGAAAGCACGTTCTTGTTTGTTGCGTGAGCAACGCAGGTGGCAGTGCCTATTGACTGTCGTAGTAAGTAATCCCAACAGTCCAATTGACAGGATACATCGACATGCAACATGCGGGTGGTATTGCAGATGCAGGTATGCTGGGAGCCTGGGAGAGGCAGCCGAGGCTGATTTGAGTGATAAGCTGAGTGTTGACCATTGTCCAGTCCGCCAAGCCATCCAGCGGGAGGCAGGGTCTGGCTGCTGCTGGAAATCCTGTCCAGCGCCCTAGAAGTAGTCAGTCTAGGTCACTGTGCAGTACAGCAGCAGCTAGCCCCTGCCTCACACACACCCCGCCATGCAGCATTAGAAGCAGCAGGAGCCGAGCCGCACCGCGATGAAACAACGTTATGCGTCCTTCTTCCTGCAGTTATTTTATGGTCTTTATGATGATTTTCGCATTCCCATTTTCTCTGAGAATCTGGCTGATCCATTCTTAAGAAAACGGGAAGGAAAAATTTGCGGGAATCCCGGGCCGCCAGGAAACAGGCGCCCGGGAATGGAAACTCTAATTGTTTCCTTTTTTGTTACTATATCAAAATTTTTAATATTTAAGAGTATTGTGTTGGTTCAGGAAATGTTGGTGAAATGTTGACAGAATTTATTAGTTATTTTGATGTTAGTTTGCCTGCTGGATTGCTGTATATTTGTATGTATATTGCATATGGCAGGTGACACTCCTCTGTAGCTTTGCAATGGCTTTTTCATATACAAGCACTAACCTTTAACCTTTCATATGACTAAAGCAAGTAAAACGTGTTCAAAGTTAATCAACTATTATCAGTTTATCTGAGCTCAGTTATGTCACAGTTACTTTTGAAATAGACAGGTAATACATCGTGAGCATAAGTTAAGTTCAGATAACTAAAACCAGCATCATTAAATGCTGTATGTTGTGGTTGCAGCTGTGTTCGATCCATCAGTGCCCAGTCATGAGACTGTGGAAGACTCAACAATATGTGCCAAACGAGCCCAGGATGTTATTCAAGGACATCATGCTGCTCATCGTGTGTCTCCAGCCTGCAACATAATGACAGACTACACTGCCACTGCTGACACAGACAGCATGCCGGTATACTGTCCTTTCATTTTTGTAATAGGATGACTGGTGGTCATTAGTTTGAAGGGGCATAGTCCGAAACTGGTTATAACTTGGTACACCATAAACATGGACTGCCATAGCTGAGAGCTGTTGTTGAATACTTCTTATTTTATACATTTTAGCTCTTGTGCTGTTTCTGTCATTTCAGTTTCATTTGATATAGTTTTAGTTCTTTCAGTTGCTCATGTAGCTTACTTCGTTGTCTGTTTGATCACACTTGAGTGCACTCATGGAATTGTCAACCCGTTATACCACTACAGACATAGTGCTAGAGATGGGCAGTATGAGTGTGATGATGGTGAAAGCTTATCTGCACAGTTTTGTTTCTTTGTAGCAGGATTCTCATCTCAAGTCAAGCTGCACGTGGCAGTGCAGGATAATTTAATGTGGTTTGCATTTTGACCAATTCTGATAACTTATTTGTTTTTCATATGCTTCAGGGTACTCGGCTCAAAGGCAAGTTGTCTAAGGCGACTCAGGACAAGTTGCTGCGGTCTGCTAAGTTCAGCAAGCCGCCGTCAGGGGCTACAACAATGATGATGAAGAGGACGATGGCAGCTAATGAATCTGATTACGTCATCGATGACGCTGATCTGCGTGCAGATGCTGGCGGCTGGGCTCTGTCAGCTGCCCGCAGAGACTTTGCTTCTGAAGAAAACGATAATAATGGTAAGTGGAAGAATCTATGGAGTGCAATAAAGAATTGTAATTTGCTGAAATTATACAACTGCTTCTGTAAAGATAATGATATTAATGGTCAGTGACAGATTTAGGTGCTAACAAACAATGATGTTGCTAGAACAGCTAAATCTTATGACAGGGAAGATGTTGCCAGATCTTACATGACAACATGCCATGCGGCCGTTCAGCTAGTTATGCATACATGATCACTGCACTGTGCCTAGCATGTATTCGGCTAAGCTGCCAGTGTTGCATCTACTAGCCATAAATAAACACATAGTATGCAAGGTATACATTATTTTGAGAGGTTTTTGACGTTCAATGACCTGGATTTTTTGACTATTTGAGCTGAAAATTGATACTCCAGGTACCCCAGTTTTTGGAGAACATTTACACCAATTTTGGTTTTTCCGTGCTTTTTTCGTTTTCAAGTTAAGACTCCATGTGGGACTGACGGATGAACTGGCAAGGATTCCTGGTCGTTTCATCACTGGTCGATTCATTACAGGTCGATTCATCATACAGCGTGAAAAACAATTAGTGGTTGGTGCGGCTTTAACTGGTTTTGTCCATCGCAGTCATCCTATGCAACCACCCATCCATGTGGACTTTTTTGACAGAATTATGAAAGAAACTGCAATGGAAACTGCCAGTTTCATTCAAACAGTTGACTGCTGTAAGTCAACGAGCACCAAAGAAAAAGCACAGTCAACTCGAAGAGCAGGTGAAACGTGCATGTGACAACTATGGATGAGCAGATTGTCTGACATTCTTGCAAGCTATGGCTCACCTGTCGTGGTTCTGAATGATATAAACAGCTGTCGCAAATACATTCTTATTGTTTTTGATAACTACAGTATGTCATCGTTTGTTGCGTACTCGTCTGCGCAATTTTGTTTAGGTAGAATGATTTTTATTTTAAAGTTTAGCTGTATATATTCTTCATAACAATCACGAAGATATTTTTTCGAGAATAATCACGTTTGTCATGTATTATACTGAACAGTATACTGAATACGATTACAGGCGTATATAACAGTGTTTGTGATAAATCGACTGGTGTTGAATTGACCTAGTGATGAAACGACCAGTGATGAAATGACCGGCCGCCCTGGCAAGACCTGTAAGACAGCTGAGTTTTTTGTCATGTAAATTATAGCTTTGTGTTCCCCTGTACTCCAATAGACAGCATTATCACATTGATGACTGTCTGGAGGATAACAGGGAAGATTACTATAACTTACATTATGTTAATTACATATGCACGCCTATTATGGAGTTCTTACATTTTTAGGTTAACCTCATTTTTGTATTTTTGTGGTTTGTGTTTCTGTAAAGGTTAAACTTTCTGTTTATTGTAAAGTTTAAATTTGCCGTTCCATTATTGTGTTTGTGTGCATTCTGCCTGAAAAGGCCGTCCCCGAAATGACCTATACTGTGTCGGGTGGGATGTTAAACCCTACTCACTCACTCACTATAGCTTTGTGTAAATGCTGATGATTATTTGCAGTTGTTGTGCTTATGCAGCTAATAATACGGTGAACAGTGCATGGGAAATTCCGTCAGCCGCCGGTGATGGACCAGTCAGAGAGAAGCCGACACGACGACTCAGCGGCAGAAATTCTCGACCGAGACTCAAGTACGTCGGCTTGCCTTGGCTTTTTGTGTGCTATTTTGTTTCGATAGTCACAAAAAATATTAAAAAAATATGTGTATTTGTCTGCAGTAGTGCATGCTTATTTATGGCAAAAAAGTCAGCAAAAAAGAATTTGATTGAATGATTTGTCGCTTACCAGCTTGGCAATTTTTTGTTATGTGGTGTCGTTAAATATTTATGTCAGTAAGTCAGGAACTAAGCCCGTGTTGTGTGTGTGTGTTGTTAAGGCCTGCTTTTGATCCACTGTTACTGTAAAACGTTTGCTTTAAAAAGCCAGAGAACCACACACAAGCTTGTGTTGTGTACTGTTGTCTTCAAAGGTCTGCTTCTGACGCATTGTTATCGAAGACTGACGATCCGATGGCAGACGATGGTGACCCAACAAAAACACAACCGGTCAAAGACCCACCGGCCTTACTCAGCAAAGCACTGAAACTCATTGAGTCACCTGATGAAAACTGGTACAACACTCACTAACAGACAGTTACATGTTTCATCAGTATCTTATTGCAATACATCTTTGGTTTTGTTTAGTGTTATGTGCTTAATAAGATGTGTTTTTGCCAAGTATATTCTTAATTATTTCAGTATTGTGTATCTAATATTTTGTTGTAGTGTACTATTGCTCGTGCTGTTGACACAATAAAACTTGCTGACTTACTAACTAAAATACAATATTCGTTTCAGCATGCAGTGGCAGATTCTGACCAGACTTTATTTGGTCATGCATTATGGTGGAGTGGGATTGCAATGAACTGGTGAGGTTTTGTGGTAAAAAGGTCAAAGGTTGTCTGGTTGAGGTCTCAGCAGACACTTTGCTTTAAGTACTGACTGAATGGCAATGGTTAGAATGAACTAGGACATGCCTGTGGTAGTGGCAGTACAAGAGTCATTCAAAAAGTTTATAGACTGATATAGGTAAAATATATCAGATCATATTTTGCCACTTTTCAACATAGTCTTTTGCAACTGAAATACATTTGGTATGTTGTTTCTCCAAAGCTCGGATTCCACTGCAGAAAAAAATTTTATCTTGGTTATCCAGCCAGCAATTAGCCATGCAGATTACGAGGAACATTCAGTAATTTTGTAGTCTTACACGGATGTGGTCTCGGTCGAGATGCCTCTTGTACTAGTTGTACTGTGATGATGCTGAACTTTTGAGCACCTTCTGCAGTAACTTGCAGTCTGTTTGAATTGCCATTTGCCTCCGATTTGTTTGATGACAATTTTATACATTCATGCCATTGATCAGGGGTGGATTTAAACCAGATTATGCCCTGTTTGGTAAAATTGCTGGGTTTCCGATAAATTTTCTGTTCAGGAATTAAATAACCATGTAACGTTGTAAAATGCAGATTTTATAATATGGAGTGCAAAGCTTCCCCCCATGGGGTGGAAAATATGCCACTGTCCAACATTTTCTGATATGTGTGGGACCCCTTTTTGACTGCCTCTGTTTGGCTGAACATGCCTTAATCCACCTCTGTGATTGGTGGATTGGTTGGTTTGATCCATTCATTTGATGCATTTATTGGTTGAATGTATCGCAGGGAGATGAAGTGTCAGGGTCTCAACAGAGTGCGTCAGCTCGCCTACCATCACCCTAAAGTCTTTGGCATTCAGCTGCACAGCGTTACCTTGGCCGTCACGACTGAGGTAAGGTTTTCTACGATTTTATTTCAACATCGGGTAATAATAGTCCCCATCATTTTACTCCACTGATAGCGCCTCACATTTGTATACCGTGTCTCAGAAAAAAAACAGTCAAAATTGTTTTTGTCATAACTTTGTCAAATTTTCACTAACTTTAATAATTTTTGGTGCGTTGATGGCTAAGACAACGAAATTATGTAAGGTGCACTCATTTTCCACCTCACCTATTTTATGTCAGTGCACTACCATGTGAAGCATAAATGCTCCAAATTGTTGCATAATGCTGAGTTTTTGTCTCAAGTAAATGCTGTAATGAGTTAATTAGGCACAAAATACACTAAAATGTGAATTATTAAACAGAATTATAAGTTTTTATAGCAACTCACTTGCAAATTAGAATTTATACCAAAGTGTGCTCCGCATACAAAGATGCAATGCTTTAGATGCAACACCAATGGCTGATAGTAGAATCAACGATCGACTGATCAAATGCATTCACTCATCGATTAGACTTGTGTTAAGCTCATCAGCCACTATTTTATTGTCTGCTGTTTTTCAGCATAAAATGTTTAATACCTCAAAATTATTAAACCACATTGCACCCTTTGTCGAATTGATGATGCAAAGGTGAGCCATCTGATACAAATAATTGCTACGTAATTTAACAATTTGGAGCATCTGTGTTTCACAGGGTAGTGTGTTAACATAAATTAGGTGAGGTGGTGAATGAGTGCACCGTACATAATAATATCGTGTTGGCCATTTTTGTGCTAAAAATTATCACAGTTGGTGGAAATTTGACAAAGTTATGCCAAAGACAATTTTGACTTTTTTTGAGACACAGTTTATATCACACGTGCATCCAGGCAGAACACCAGTCGATCATTGTCATAAAATAAGTACGTTTCAGTACGGTCTACTGGGCATTGTTACATTTGCACACTAGACTGTTAAAACCTATATGTCCACTACTGTTGGGGCTGGTTTGGGCTGGTAATGAGTAAAAAAGTTTTGTGGATAGTGTTGCAAAAGTTGGTGATTAATTATTAACTGTTAATTTTGATTAAAGATCTAACACTAGTAACCCAAGGTGCATGTGTAATTCATCAGCTTTGTTATCAGTTATTTATTCTGCAGTCCTCATTACACATTTTTATTCATTGTTTTTTGCATTCAGTTTTTGTTAATTTGTGCAATTGACATTCTTACCTGTAGGTGAGAAATCTTCGGTCAGTTGTGTCTCTGCTGGCGCTGAGATGTCTTGCCGACTTGTTTCAGTACACAAAGAAGGACATGGTCAGCGTAAGTATCCATTTGTGTTGTCATTTTTATAGTTATTTTGTTATAGAATCACACCATAAGGTTTTTTTTACACAAAAAGGCTGTCACCTGCAGATAGTGTACCATATGTTCAGACCTGCTGACTGAGCAATCTGACTAATTGCTACAATTTGCCATGGGATATTAATTATTTGACTTTACACGTTCCCATCACTTGTTGCCAAGGGACACAAAGCGTTTTGATTTTTGCAATTTACTTAGTTGTATTCGGTTTTTTCATGCTGAGTTTAAATAGATCTATGTCATACCTAGAGTCAGATAATTAATATCCCATTATGTGCATGCTGCTTCACGAGTTAATTTCTTGTGGTATGTAGATTTACAGATGGGGGTGGTTAGGGTTTGCTCTACTGTTATATAACATTATTTGGGGAGATGAGTGGTCAAAAATATTTTTACAATTTTTTTAAAGTAATATGTGTTGGTTCATGATGGACTGATGTATTTATTTATTGATTCATAATTTTTTATTGATTTAATTGTTTTATCGATCAATCAATTGATTGATTGCATTTATCGTCGCTCTTGGCATTCGCTCTCCCTATGACATTGCTTTCCGTGATCGGCAATCGAGCATTTCGTGATGCAGCAACAAGAACTTGGAACAGTCTGCCATCAGAATTGGCATCCTCACGGTGTCTACGATCATTTAAGACTAAACTCGAGACTCATCTATTTTCTGTTTCTGTCCCATAGCTGACTGCAAAGTGACTGCAGTGCCATAAGCATTTCTCACATTAATATTATACTGTACTGTGTTGCACCCTTTTATTTGTACATTTATTCATTTATTTATTGTATGTATGTGCCAGGAGCTGGATCATACAGTAATCACTATACTGTCAAAGACAGCAGACACGAATCAATTCATCCGTGACGATGCTATGAAAACTCTGGAGGCAATGATTCACAACGTTCCTCCACAGAAAGCTCTTTCCGTCCTCGTTGCTAACAGCACTGGGTATGATACCTTGGCCTCCAGGGTGCACTTTTTTTAGATGTGGGTCTTTCTAGATATCCAGTGGTTTTTGTGGATTCAGCTTGGATTCGGATTTAGCCGGATCCTTCATTCAAGGATCTGGCCTGAATTTGGATCCAAAATCTGTGGATTTGGTCTGAATCCAGATTCAGCCGCATCTGAACATTCTGGATCCGGTGCATCTCTAATGACCCCTGCTGGTTTGGTCTTATTCTAAAGGCAAGTATGTAAGTAATAATACGAAGTGCACAGTGTTGCAGAATTTATTTTTTGCCGAAATTATCAATGATTACTCGAATTTACTTAACCAGGATATTACAAAGACCGGAAATGTAGGTTGTAGATAATTTTTTGACTTGGCGATTAAAAATAGCACGTTGAGCATTGTTGAAAAATTTCACTGTTTATTCATACAGTAATGCAGTTATATCCACTGTTAGTTCTCTACATGGCGGTGATTTATCAATTTTTTTTTCATACAATTGGGTTATTTGGGCCTACAGGTGAGAAAGACGTCCGTATCTGTCGGATGCAAAATCCTGTGACTGCAGAAATGAATGATTACTTGAGCATACTTGTTATGAAATTTTAATGAGAAAAACGAATTTGCTGATTGAATTTCCGTTAAAGTCAAGTGTGTAAGAACTAAGAAGTTGCATAAGTGATTGATTAGTTCAGATTTTTAACAAGAAATGATATCTTCTCCACAGAAGGTGAACAAGTTTGGATGAAAAACACTCACTAACAGTGTGAAAGCTGAATAGCTGATGAAATTGACGAGCAAAATATAGTGATTTTTTGACCTAACAGAAGTTAGTTTTAAATTAAAGTTAACAACCAATTTGTTGTTGATTTTTGTGAAGTGTTAACCGTTGAAAATATTTCAACCATTTACTAGCTGTACAAGCCACTGTTGTATTTGTTGATGAGGCAGACATCGCAACTCGGTGATACGTAATGCATCCAGCCGGCTTGTGGTGTCAGTAGCTGAGACATTAGGACCAGGCCGAGTGCTCAGTGGCATTAGAGATATCACCGATAGATTGTTGTCTACTGCCGCCAACTTTATGCTTGATAGCTCGCCTGAAACAAGGTAGTAACTGTAGTAGACTAGTTGTAGTAATAATAGTAGTAGTAGTAGTTGTAGTAGGTGGAGTACTTACTTACTGACACTCTGCTCTTCTTTATCTCACAATGGCTCAAATGTGTGCGACCAGTTCGTTTTCTAAGTTTGCTGCTCAATTCTTAGAGCAGCTTCGGAGAATTTTGTCAGTTAATTAGAAATTGAATTGTAGTAGTATTAGTTGGAAGTAGATTGCCTTAACTACTGCGACAACTACTGCAACTAATACTACTTTATATCAGCAACAAAAACTACAACAACAACTGTATCTGTTACTACTACAATACTGTTGCTGCTGTCACACATTTGATCAGTGATCATGTCTGTCTGATTGCCGAGCAGTGTTTTTCAAAAGCTTAACTTAAACCTTAGGTGAAAAGTCTGTTGGTTGATTCATCCAAGTTTTTACCTGCATGCCGTTGCATAGAATTTCTAAAAATTTGCTAGCTTATCAGCTAAGACGTTTTATAAACTTAACTGTAGTAAAATGCTTTATTATTAACGACACAACAAAATGAAATTAGATTAACTTTTGATAGGTTTTTTGGTCGGAGCTTGTGGCAGTTTTTAGGTGGGTTTACCCAATAAAACCTATCTAGTTTTCTGGGGTACCTGTCCAAGTGTTTTATCCCTGCTGCTAAGTGGTTTGACTGGCTGCTGGCTGTTGTTAGGTACAGCGGGCAGAAGATTCTGTACAGTTTAATGATGCACGAAGACTTTGATCAGATGATGAATCGCTACGTTTCATCAGATGTTCTTCATTCTATCAACGACAAGCTTGAGTCACTCAAACGCAAGGTTTGTAACAGCGCTCCCACTCACCCTTGAAAGCCCTCGGTCTTTGAATTATTTTTGACATAATCAAGACTCTGTTAGTCACCATCTGCAAGGCTTCTTGCATGTTAGGGGTTGCAGAAAACTAAAGTGTGGTTTGGTTTAGATATTGAAAAACTGAACTGTCTGGAATTTTGGATTTTGTTCAGTCTTTTTTCTTTATAATTTGCAAAATTTGGCTGTCTGGTTGTGAATTGCAGTCAATGAGCGAAGTGCACACATACATCTAAGGTGCAAATACCTTATATTGAGTTTCTTACAACGTTGATAATTGTATGATTCCTAAATCGTTTGCATATGGTATTGACCAGTTTACTGTCATTATCCAGTAGTGCAGTTCCTACCTGAAGCTACAGAATAGGAACAGATTCCGCCATTTTCATATTACATTACATATCATTTCAACTGGTTGAGGTTGATTTTTTGTCATCAATGGAGTAAGCAGAGTGTTTGTTGTTTTGTGATATTTTGCTGCAAACTCCAGAAGATGCTTTTGGGACCTAAAGTGTGGAAAAACTACCGCTGGAATGTCTAGTGTGACTGTGTTTATGTACGTAGGGTCTTGGAGAGCCTCCATTGGAGACAAAGAAGGGTGCACTGGATAGAAAAGGATCATTTCGAACTAATGTCATCTCCAAGTCAGTTTTCTCAGATTACAATATTTTTTAGTTTATAGTGACAGTGTTAATAGTAATAATAATCTGGTGTGTATATCCTCGGCATCTCAAAAAGACCGGAGATATTTGTGGACAGTTGCAGTCATGCATAGCAATTACTTTGCTTAAGTGTCCGTTGCTGCTATTGTTTTTCTTTATTTTGACAATAACCTTGGCAAATGCAGACCAATTTTGATAACTTTTTTTTGTTTATTTTTTTCTATTATATATAATTCCTCTATTTTAGTTTGGACTGCGATTGGCTAGCTCTTTACTGAGCCCCTAGACTATGCTAGGTGCTGCTCACACAACGAACGTCGTGTATTAAGAAGTGCTGCTTCGGCCTTAGACATGCACTGTATTGGACATCACTGATTTACACTTTCAGGTCTAGGTCTATACTTAGCCTATATGATCTGCTGATGTTTAAATGCTATAAGGTTAAGCTGTATATTATATGTAGGCCTATATACGAGACCGTCTGTTGGTGCCCTCTTAAACACTATATTCGTTGGCTATAATGTGTAGAATGCTTACTTTCTGTAGGACTGTGAGAAAATATAGGTTTACCATCTGATGGTTTTACTTTTGTAAGTAACTCATTTGCCAAACCACTGTTGTATAGGCTTGCTACGATTTCATGATGGGGAGACTGGCTGGCCAATGCCATTCTCAACTGTGGTCTTAGCAGTAGCTGTTTGTTACTCAGGCCACACTAAAAAATCATGATTAATGATTGAGATTGGTAAACAACAAACATCAAGCTGATTGGCTTGTTAGTATTATATGCAATGACACATTTTGTTGGCTAAAGTGTAACGTACAAGAGTGCAGTTCGTACATAGCATAGACCACAGATACTCAGCTTAGTTTAATAGTGGGTGTGTTTTCTAACTTTTTACAGCAGTCAGCAGTTGGTCAATAATCGGCTAATTGTTAGGAGCCAGTATCAGTCGACAAGTAGTTAGTCAGTGCTTTGTTTATGCATCTCTTCTTGCCAGTCATTTTTCAACGCATTACTGTTCAAAATAATGCATGAAAGTGTTGATGGTCGGTATGTGTGATCAAAGCATTGGTCACATTACATCAACCATGGGTGCATCTGGATACTACTATTACTACTACTACTACTGCTACTACTACTACTAGCAGCTGTAGTAGTATTTGTAGTAGTCATAGTTGTTGTTGTTGTTTGTTGTTTGTTGTTTGTCAGCTGTGAATAAGTGTGATCGTCACGATGGTCGTACTACGCCAGTGATGGCTGCTGCCTTTGAATTCTACTACTAAGACTACTAGTACTACTAGCAGCTGTATTAATATCTGTAGTAGTAGTTGTTGTTGTTGTTGTTTTTTTGTAGTTCAGCTTTGTTGTCGGCAGTGGGTAAGCATGATCGTAGCATCGGTCGCACTGTGGTAGCAGCTGTAGTAGTAATTGTTGCTGTTGTTGTTGTACTGATAGTTCGGCACCACCATCAGCAGTAGGTAAGCGTGATCGTAGCATTGGTCGTACTACATCAACGACAGCTGCAGCGTCTGAAGACCTGTCATTGGTAACGTCATGTCTGCGCGCCAGTGACTTCCGTGAGAGGTGTCGAGGACTGGACATGTTGAGAGAACTGGCCGGCAATAACCCAGTCGCTGTCTGCAACAATGTCACCATGGTTTGTACTGCAAGTAGTAGTAGTAGTAGTAGTAGTAGTAGAGTTGTACTTGTAGTCATAGTAGTTGTTGTAGTCGTAGTCATTGTAGTAGAAGTCAGTCGCTGTCAGTCATATTGTCACTGTCATTTGTCAGTCCTAATAATTCACTACACAGTAGTAGTTGTAGATGTATCAGAAGCAGCAGCAACAACAGCAGCAAAAGTAGAAACTGTAAGCAGCCAGTGTGCAAGCAAAACGTTTTCTTTTTCAAAACCGTGTGATTAAACTGAGCGTCAAGGGAACTGGCTAATGCAGGTTATCTTGGAAAATGGCTGTTACTTTTATTGCTGTTAGCATACTGTAAGCATACATGATGTTGGTAACAGGAACAGGAGCACAGCTAAGGGCCGGTTTCTGGATCTGGCCGGTCAAGTTAGTGTTAACTGACAGATTTGCATAACTCGCGTTTCCCTAACCAACGGTTATAATGGCCAAAAATTTAACTGGCCGAAATTGGCCAGTTAGCTAACCGTTGATCGCAGTTATTGTATTTATCGCAACTTTTGTACCATTTTGCAAGCAGTTAATTGAAGAATGTGATACTATAAAACGATTTTACCGTATAGCAGTGTCTTCAAAACGCACAAGGAGACGTTTGCTGCTACAAATTTTGCTACAAAATCCATTCATGTATGGGCAAAATGGCTGTCCGCAATTGCTTGGCTGGCTCGTGGGCTGGCTGACGAGCGCTTGCGCTTATTAATATTCATGATGCCCGCCTGCGCTAGGCAGAAACGATTAGCGCTGTGCGCATTGTTGCTAAGCAACTATAGTTCATCATTTAGTTAGCTAACGGCCAGTCAAGGTTTTGTTCAGAAACGTGCACAAACTGAACTAGCGAGTTACAATTAATAGACGGTTTACTAACTGGTCAGTTGACTAAAAGATCCAGAAATCGGCCCTAAGAGTACCATAAAGGAATATTACAGTGTGGCTTGTTGTGATACTTGTAAGGACGTCATCATGTTTTATATTTTTAACCGACCAAAAGATCATTATGCTGTGTGGACCCGGCATACAATAATGTCAGTCTATCGCTGGTTCATAGCTACGTCATTTTTACGCTGACTGCCTAGAGACTGGGATCGGCTCCAGACCTTATACTCGTGATTGAGCGCTGAACTCCCTTTACCTTGTGGTCATTTGCCATCACTAAATTGTCTGCTCTGTGCAGATCTTTAACCAGTTAGTGCATGCATACAGTGATGGCATTTTTGCACCTTATTGTTGTTGTTGCTGTTGCTGCTGCTGCTGTTATTGTTGTGATCGTTTTTTGTTGTCATTGTTTTCTCGTTGTTGTTGTTGTAGTTGTTTTTGTCACCGTCGTTGAATTGTCCGTTGTCGTCTGTGTAGATCTTTGACCGGTTCGTGCCATGCTTAAAGGACGTGAATGGTAAAGTGACGCTGACAGCACTGAGTGTTCTCTGTGATATTCTGCCATGTGTCGGTCCTCACATGACTAATGTTGTCAGTTTGACAGTCTCGACCGTCGCCGCTAACCTCGCCTCATCCAATCGTGAAATCCACGACTCAGCCTCGCAGGCCATCAGCCAGCTGATCCAGCTCGTTGGTATGTTTCTTGATGTTTTGTGTCATGCTTAGCTGACTTGTTGGCACAATGGTAGGGTCTCTGACTTACAGTCAAGGGGTTGTTGGTTTAACTCCCGGTCCAGTTGCTATCAGGTGGTTTTACAAACGGGCTGGGTAATTGTACAGACAGGTAAACCATCTCGGTATATAATTAACACCAAGATCAACTCAGCCTTTCATTTTCTGGGGTAGGTAAATCAAGTTCCAACCTGTCTGGCTGGGGTTAAGGTTGGTCCCGTTCACCTGAGTTGGGTCGTGGGGTGATTCCATATAGGTGACGCTCTAAGATGAATTTTCCATAAAGAGCTATACATGACCTTTAGCTTTTTAACCTTTACGTGTAAAACTGGGAATACAATGTGTGCCTAGTGCTGACATATTATGTGGCCATCCGTCTTATTTTTGACCTTTTGTGCTGAAAATTGGTACGCCATTTACTTCTGCCCTGGAGTACATTATTACAAATTTTGGTTTTTTTTGTGCCTTTTAATTTTTGAGTCTTTTAATTTTTGAGTTGTGAGCCTCTATGGGAGAGACAGATGAAGAGACAGACAGACAAGACATGTAATGTGGCCTGTTAGGATGGCTGCACAGTTGCAGTAAGTGTCAAACTTGACTGAGAACTATGGAAACCAATCGGCACGCACTCAGTTTTGATCGTATCTAATTGTGGCAATGGCTTCAATTGCAAAAAGCTCCTGGATGCTGAAGGAAAAGTCATGTAGCAGTGTGTCATAGTATATTGAACAGTTTACCTTCTATCGTTAATTTTTCCGTTTTTGTCAGCTTTCAAACGTGCAGTGTGTCATGTAAGTTTCTTGCGTTTTTAGGAGTAGCTCATTTTTTATGAATATGCTATTATGCTATTATTTTTTTGTTAGTTGGCAGTTGCCAGTGTCTTTCAGGCCTTTCTGATAACTCCTGTTAACTGCGCTGTATTTTTAGATTCATCACTCTTTTTTAGCATATAAAGAAACACTTTTTGCACTTGAATGCAAATTGAAAATTAGTATGTAGTTGCGTATAAAGTAAAGCATTTTGCAACTGTTGGCTTTTGGGTATCGACCAAATTTAGAATAAACTAACTGGAAATAATTTAGATGAAATGGACTGGTCTTGAAGTTAGCTCAGCGAATTATGATATCATAGAAAAATGATATCTGCAGTGATCACTTTACTTCGTTTCTGATTGTTTGTCTTGTTTTAGATCCAAACATTCTACTTCCATCATTTGCCAGCCAGGCTCTGTCTGGAAACATTCGCTGCCGGCCAGAGATGGTTGAATGGCTTGCTGGTAAGAAGTGTTTTTTTTTCAATTTTTATTATGTAGGATTACTGAAATCATTAGTGTTTCCTGTTATTGTGGCAGACGTTAGTTACCATGTCTGTCTGCCTGTCTGTAAGTAAGCAAATAAGAAAGGACGATTATAGTGTTCAAAGCAACGCTTTGCACCCACGTCAGACGGTACAGACGAACAAATGGAACAATTCTACGCAGACCTGGAAACAACGCTGGACGACATACCGAAGAAGGATATCGTAATCATTGCAGGTGACTGGAATGCAAA
>Ga0056128_1002108_pt1 | contig 23236 bp, 12 predicted proteins | sample WorMetLIZISLAND2_FD_71113 | JGI IMG/M metagenome (GOLD analysis project Ga0056128, IMG submission 71113) | Marine gutless worms symbiont microbial communities from Max Planck institute for Marine Microbiology, Germany - Olavius geniculatus... ... | reverse complement strand
GTAATAAAACAGCAAATATAAATATACAAAACATTAGTTTATACACTTGTTAACGGCAACATTTAAGGACTTGCACATCGAAAACAGCAAAAATTACAAAAGGTGATATTATTCAGCAGCACATTGACACGCAGTCAATGTGATGCGGGCAATATCACCTTTTGTAATTTTTGCTGTTTTCGATGTGCAAGTCCTTAAATGTTGCCGTTAACAAGTGTATAAACTAATGTTTTGTACATTTATTTTTACCTAGGTTAATTTTTATTTTGATTGTTGTTAAAGATACGTATTATGAAGTTGCGTTTGTAGTTTGGAAACAAAAAGGTCAAGGCTGTAACGCTTTGATGTTAAGTCCAAAATTTTTGGTCTGCATTAACCTTGGGTTTGCTTTCCAAAACCTCGGTCTTGAGCTAAAAGCCTTAGTCGTGTTGTGTGGCGTGTGATTTATCCATGAATTTTCTGAAGAAAGCAATAAACCGTTTTGTAATAATTGTCAATGTGCACTTAACTAATTTTCTAAAGTCTTTCTGGTTTTACGTAGGCCTAGGTTCAAGGGCAGCTGTCAGTGTTCTTGTTAACAGCTTTGCTCTCCGGCTCACCGATTTTATACGTTTGTAATTGTTTACTTATGTCTGCTGAGCAAATGAATGATTTGATTTTATTTGATGCCTAGAAACAAAATTTGTTTTCAGACATACATCAGTAAGTTCATATTTTGTTTTACAATTTCCGCTCCAGACAGCTTCGGCTTTGGCAATTAGTTTAAGGCTAAATTTTTTGTACTTGCCTTTATTGTTTATTTAACCTGTTAATGTTGTTGAGCGATCGTAGCTCAATGTTATTGTCAATAACTGAAGTTCATTATTTTCTCACGAGTTGTCAGTAAATCTGAAGGTTAAATCAATTGGCGTGGCACAGGAAGTAGCGCCACGGTAAACAGTTGGTCAAGGACAGGTAAAGATTCTATAAAAATTAATCTCATGGCCGATGCAGTTGCGATGCGACGTACACTGTAGAGGCTTTTGCAATCCGCAGGTCTTATGCGTCATTATTAGGGCCTACATTAGCCGACGGGAGAGCATTTACCTTAGCGACCTCCACGATCGCCAGTCGCGAATCGCACAGTTCATGCGGGAAATGGGTGCATAATGCGTAAATACGATGTAAACTACACTTCGTAATGGGTAAAATATTTTATCAACTGACACAAGAGACTTCTACTTTGATTATCGAAGCGCCCTTTTTATCCTTGTAAAATAAGCAACATAAATACGCTCGTACAACGTGCATGCATGCATTACTTGCTATCTTGCTCAGACGCCGACTAACTGTCTAACATGTTAAGTTCGTTGTAAGCAACATTAGAATTTAAAATTTGCACGTACATTTTAAGCCCATAATCTCGGTTAGATGCAAGCGTTTTATTTTAATAGGCATATAACACGAACATGAATAAAGTTACGATTAAGTTTTCTTATGGTGCTCAATGCAAACCGCGGTCTGGAGATAATACACTGTGTCTCAAAAAAACATCCCCGACATTTTTGACTAACTTGAAAACTATAAACAAATAAGCACCACCGTGAACGTCTTCGGTAACTTTGTCCAAATAATAACATCTTTGTTTACTCCCAAGTTTTTTCTCAATTAAGCGCCGACTTAAAAATAATTGTTGTCTGCGTTGAAGCTGCGAGCACACTAAAAATAGTCGTACTGAAGCTTTTAAAACTACCAAAAATTGGTCACAGTTGGTAAAGCTGAACGACGTTTCAGTACATTCCGGTAAATGACCTTACAAACTGATTAGATTTGCGATATTGTCTCGTGTCCGGAAGAACAGCATTACGCCTATCACGTTAACGATATTTAGCACACCAGACTACCAGTCCATTAAGGCATATTACGATATAGATTTCCGCAGTACATTTTCTTTCATTAATTAATAGTCCATCGGTAGCCTAACAGTCGGTTACGGAATTGCCTGAAAAGCACGAACGCATGTCGTAGAATTGGTGTGTAGTGAATATAAACACTTGTTTATTCAATGATGTCGCCGTTTATGGACGATTCAGGCAAACGTGCTATTGAAATGTATGCGCTGTGTCGGCAGTTGGCCAACAGGAAGCAGTTCTACAATTAGCGATAACAAGACAAAATACGATTCTCAGACTAACTGGAAAAGTAATTGAAGACATAAAAAAACGTTTTTTTTAATTTTTGTACAAATTGATGCTTTTGTAACGTTTTGCAGTGGTCTAAACGTGGTGAAGTGCACTTTACACTTTATCTATTAATACTTTGAAACATGAGTCAAATGTGTCACAAAAATGTTCTAAAAGCATTTAGAGCCTTAGGCCTATGTCTAGTTTGATTACATTTGTTTACAAATGCATAATAATAGAAATATTGTTGCAACACTGTCTTTACAAGTAAGATAAACTTTTTGTCAATTTTTATTTACGTTTTATTTCCATGACACTTAATTTGCTATAGGCCTACTATTTATTGTTTAGATTTGTTTCTCTGACTTTCTCGCAAGGCCAATCATTAAAATTTTATTCGCATCATCATTGCCATTATTGACACTGTCTCGAACAAAACTGGGACTCTGTCATAAATTTTTGTAGATTGGACACTCTGATGCTCAAAATTATGCATAAAAATAGAAGACACATGTGGTTTACTTAGATTGCGCAAACAGACAGTTTTTGGTAATGATTGGCGTAAATTATTGCATCAAAGCATGGCCATGTTAAACAGTGTCTTATGTTTTACGTTAATTTTTTTTCAATTTTAACAGAAGACTCGAATATTGAATCACTGATGTTGAACATTGACAACGTATTAACAAATAAGTTTAATTCTGAGTTTATAATTACAGCAGCATATAGATGTTCATATCATATTTTCTTCAAAATGTTAGTTATTGAATGAAGTAAAATAAATAATTAAACAAAGCTAAATCAATTTTATTTGATCGTGATTATGTATAATAACATTAAACCTGAAGACAGAATTCAAGTTTGTTTTTATAGGCCTACGTACGCACACAAATACGATATGTTATATCGCACAAATCGCATCAGCTGAAGTCACAGTAATAACAATATATGATTCGATTAACTCACAAATATCAGTGCAAATACACCATTCATAACAAGAATCTCGATGCCGGAGCAACGAGCAGAAAATTAAGCATGTACCTATACAATGTATGTAAATGTATATCTAGTCGACGATCAACGCCACTTTGCTATACTGTACAATATCAAAACAACATTAATCGCTCTGGCACAAACAACGACAACAGCACTGCACAGACAAATGAACAAATGATAATCAACGACAACGGAGAGTAACAATTTTAGAACAAAATGTTGTCAACAATTGCGTTAGTAACAACTGGCACAAAAATTGCCGGCTCGCACAAAGCAAGATGCTGACGTCGTCGAGTTGTTGACATCGACACCGCGCGCGATTTAACAAGAGCATTACAATGACATCAAAAAACAATGAACAAAGTAATTCGGCAAAAAAACTGAGTCGCTGTGGCAAGTGCTCTCAACTCCTTGTTTGTATTCGCCAGGTGGCAGCATAAGACTTATGGTCTGGCCACAATTTGCAACTGCATGTTTTGCCTGGCGTTTTGACCCCCCAAATGACCCTCGAATCTTCCCGTCTTCTGTTAACCACGAAATCAATCTTTTTTCTTCTTGGCCAGAGACCCCATCTGACACAACGTGTCACCGAACCCCACAAATGTAACAGACAAATAGCATTTAAATCCGTCCAACGGTTTAAGCAGGGCGCACGAATGTGACAGACATAGACAGACGATGCTACGGAGAAAATGTGTAGCAATAGGCGAAATCGCTGGCGCTGCAACAGCGATTCCGCTTACAAGCACGTACATCAGGGACAAAAGTCAACACAACATGTTGCAGCAAATTCTACTTGTCTACTGCCTGTTATTCCAAGAATGTAACAGATGTTGCCAAAAAGTTACTGTTCAACGAAAACCGACGATGGTGCTAAATACTAGAGACGTTGCTCATCTACAGTAGTATACACGTCACAAAATGCCGAACAAGGTTACAACAAAGAAAACAGAAATTAAGAAATAATACGATATTAAACAATCAGCTAATACACAACAACCAACCAAGTAAATCCAAGATGAACACTAAAAAGTAATGACAAAATCCATTCTAAAACGTTCACAGCTAAGAGACGAACGATGCATTCCATATTTAATGTATAAATGTTAAGTGTATAAGTGTATTTACACTGCTATACATAATTATCTAAAAGTGCACCCTTCTTTGACGCCCTTATTCAAGGAAAAACCCCTAACACAAGGGCACGAAATTTTGTCACGATAAACTAGAGTCCTTGGGGCAGCCACAATAAAAATTGCGTAATCTTAGCTTGCACCGTTTTGGCATTATAGAGCAGTGTGACGGACAGACGGACAGACAGACGCCCGGGCCATAGCTAAGACGCGCGAAGCATTCTGCTATCGCGCGTAAAAATTGGTTATTTTACCGATATTGCCTCGTCTAACGTGAAAACAGTGGCAGATACGTATAGACATACTGCTTATCATAACAAGCACTAGTGACGAGCTTTTTTAGCGGTATTGGCATCAATAAATGACCTTGACCATTCAAAATAGGGTGTTTTGGTGTTTTGCGATTTTCAACTGCGGTGCACACTTTAAGGGTGAATTGCGACGAAATGGCTGCATATGGACCAAAACAACCTGCGAACTGGAACTGCTAAGGCTGTGGCGCGTCTCATGAGATTTGCTCAAATTTCTTGTACGTTAATCGGTATACAGTCGCTATCCGACAGCGTTGTAGCAGTCGTGTAGTCAAAGCTGCCCTGTGGCCTCCGCACAGTCAAAGCTTTTTTGCAACTCAGGATTCCTGGTTCATACGTTCACGGACTGACTTGTTCAGCAGCTCGTTCTTCATTCGCACTGGCAGGCGGTTCTTGCTGTTTGGCCCCGCTGCTCAGACAGCCCGGGGGTGAGGGCTGCACACGTGGACGTGGCTTTTGGCGGGCATACACTGCGGGATCCGTGAAAACATCGTCCTTGGCTGGCGAGTATCCGGTCTTAACGTCAGGCGCCCTGGTGTGGCAGACACCAAAGAGGCGATTCACCACAAAGTCGTAGTAGCCGGCGTGCAGGCTTTTGTTGGTGAGGCCGTAGATGAAGAAGTTGACGCTGGCATGCAGGTGCGCAATCATTGATGCGTACAGGTGAACTGAGAGAGGAAACTCATCCCGCTCGTCAGACAACAGAACTATCGCATACGGCGCCCAGCATATGCAGAAGACGAGAAAGATAATGAAGATGACCTTGATCTGCCGGATGGACTTCACGATGGCTGCCTGACTGTTCCAGGTTTTCAAACAGCCGCAGCAGCCATGGTTCCTGGCCTGAAGAATCCGCAGCTTAGCTTGGCGGATGTGCGCGAAGATGCGCCAGTAGCAAAGGACAATGATAACAAGCGGTAGAAGCATGCCGACCGTGACGTAGAACAGGGTGTACTGGTGGGACAATGTGCGGTCCCACAGACACTTCTGCGTCTTGTGATCAAACGTGTGAGCCGACCAGCCAGTGTGACACGGCACGTCGAGCGCCGCGGCGATCAACCACGTCGCCACAACGATGGCGAAACAGGCGCGCCGGTTGAAGAGACGTCGGTAGGCGGCCTGGTGGCAGATGTAGACGTAGCGATTGATGCTGATGGCGCCGACACTAAGCAGCGAGACGACGCAACTGCCGATACAGAGGCTGGCAAATAGGGTGCACATCCATTGACGACCTCCGTCGAACAGTGACGGACCGACTATTGCACCTGCCGCAAGCACGCACGTTTGTTTTACGCATGCTATTAAAACTAATGACTATTTTACTACTTACTCTTCTTTAATGCGCTGTCCTATGAACCACTTGTTACCCTTTCTAACCAGGCCATCTCCTAATTAAGCCTATATTGTCCGAGAACTATACTTTTATTTCAGCTGACTTCTGGAATGTTGACACAGAAACAGCCTCGATACAGAACATGTAGTACCGTATGTAAACTTTTATTGCACAGTACGTTGTTCGAGTTGAGTATACTACATGTCTGTAGCTCTGAGACAAGTTACCGTTAAGAGCTAAAGACAACATTTTAACGTTTAACCTTTACGCGATGTATAAAACCTAGACCCTGCAGGGTTGTGTTAAGCGAGCAATTTCTTATTCATAATTTGTTATTCGTGTTTTCAAGTGGGCTCGCACAAATAACGAAAAGTGTAAAAAACATTTTGAGTAAATAAAAAAAACGAAAAAAACGAAAAAAAACAACAGGCTTAAGTAAAATTATAGCCTCCTTAAAACTAGGGGTAAAAACATAATCCGCTCCTTTAAAGAAATTTAAGTACACTGACTATTTGTCTTCTAGCTAAAGTTTTGAAGTTGAACTCAATATTTTATGGCTGTTGTTGACATCAGTCACTCGGTCCGACGAAACACCGCACCGGACTGCATCGGTCCGCACCGGACGATTAGGGTTAGGGTTAGGTTTAGGGTTAGGGTTAGAGTTATGGTTAGCCGCACCGGACTACACCGGACGTCCGGTGAGGTCCGGTGCTGTGTTTCGTCGGACCCCAGTCACCCAGCGTCACCGGCTCTTACGATCCGCAACTGTGGTCCTGTGGACGATCACTAATAAAGTCCTAATGCTGCCAGTTACGCTGCTCATTTTTATTGTCGTAGCATGCATGTTTGTGCCGAGAATAGACGTACTTTTATTAACACTATATAAACACACAGTAATGTACAGCAATGACCAGCATTCAAGGCAGTGCCGCCTTTGATCTCACCTGCTATAGCCATCGGATTGATGACTGAAGTGACGATCAGATCTGAGCAAGCGAGGTTGACGATGAATATCTTGCCGACTGTTCTTGGGTTGCGACAGCGAACGGAGCCACCAAGAGAGCCAATGACAAGAAGATTTCCGAGCGTGCCTACCACCGACGCCAGGCTGATGACGCTAATGTACGGCACCGTCAGACGAGGTGTGCTGTACAACAGCGAATTGCTGCTGCCGTTTTGCGACAACATCAACTCCATTTCCTGCAAACAATCACACATTTTTCTTTATACACAAAGATGGCACAGATAACGTGAAAGAAAATTGCCCGACATTTAGTACGACCATTATGATCGCTGTTGTTTGTTCGTCTGTCCTGGTATAGAGCATGGCATCCGCATCATGCTCATATTAGCATAAGCATAGTGCTAACAGTCGATTGTAATTTACGTATCTCAGAACTGTATGCGGATTTTTTGCAATTGTTTGGCAATTTATCTTACAAACAAACGAATAGTCAACTTAGAGAAACTAACGAATTACTATAATTCTAGAATACTGCATAATTTTTCCATTTTTCCACATTTTTCCAAGGTGACTTGGTGGCGTTAAAGTGTTTGGCGTCGGACGTAAGATCAAGCGGCTATGTCTGGGTTCAACTCTCAGTGCATAGGGTCGCTATCAATAGTTGGACGCACGAACGCACGAACACTCAGTTGATTTTATACTCTGTTCAATGCTATGCATAGTTTATAGTTGCTGTATTATTTTCAAATATTGGAATTTTAATTAAAGTTGCAAATATGCATAAATTTGTGCTATGCAACACAATGTATTTTTCAGTAACTTCAATTGATAGCAAAATGTGCTTTGCTGGCGGTCGTTATGAAACGCTAACCAAAGTCACCAGTAATGACGCTATTTAATAAATTGGTCTAATCGGGTCCGAATTGTGGGCAAATGTGGCGAGTTGTGTGGGGCCTAACTTTTTGAAGTGCATTCAGTTTTGTCTCTGATATTAGATTTAGCTGGATTACTGGCGTTAATAGTAGTTAGTTGCTAGTAACTTTAACTAATGGTCACAACACTGTGTACTGCTTTTGAAATAGTAGACTACAGAGATCGCATAAATCGCTGCCACATCTATGTAACCGAGGCAACATTGACCAGTGGGAAAAGGTTTCATAGACACCGCGGGGTTCTAGTTGCCGCATAATGTAGCAATTATTGCAATGCATTTGCTGCGCCAATTAGTTGCAGTAACTGTAGGTGGCTTTTTACAGATGCTGTGGTGTTTATGGCTATAACAGCGGCTAGAGAGCTACTTTCGAGCTTAGATATATGAATCAAAACGGCCTCCTAGGTAGTTAGTACGATCAAAGCGTATGTAAACGGTAACGGTAAGTAAGTAAGTAAATAAATAAGTTTCTATAGCGTACAATAATGTCCGCGAGATAATCGTCGAATCTTAGGCGCTGGGATGAGCGGTTTTCTGTTTATGGGAGGGATGCACAAAGCAAAGTACGACCAGCGCGAGACAAGGCATTGCGCCCCCTTCCTGAAAACTTGAAAATGCTACCATTATGTGCGAAAGTATCAAGGATAAGAAAGGTCAAGAAAATACGTACTGACAAATTCTTATAACCTGCAATTTGTTGTTCTAATTTGGCAGCACTTATTTTTGTAAACGTTTTTTTCTGTACTGAACAGTGAACACGAACAAAAATCAGCTGAGATCAGACTTGATCGATGGAAATCTGTTCGATTTTGAGGCTGGCGACTACAAAACTCCATTCTAATATTGACAAAGTTGTTGACATCATTTAGGCTTACTCTTCTCAATAAAAGCTAAAGCTATAAGTTAGTCAAAAAATGAACGTAAACTTACACCATATTGTTTCAATAACTTAACTGTTGTTGTTCTTTTTTACTGAGCCGTGTTGCAATCTAACTCGCGGCCTACAACGCACTATTCGGTCGGAAATTTAACCCCCTGGCGAAAAAGTTTGTGCATTATTGGTTTATGACAAAAAGTCAAGCACGGCGAGCAGCCCGGAACAAAAAAAGAAATCGCTAACCTGTGCGACTACACAGAACGAAGTTATGTTATTGAACAGAATTTCTAACAAAAAGTGATAGATTGGCGAAATTCTAGTAAGTAAACTATCGTAATTCACCTTTGGTAAAAAATAATTGCATTTTATACTTTAGAAAATTTAGTTTACATTTAAATAATCTAATGTAGGCTTAACGGCTTAAACTATAATGAACTCAATGAGAATGTGCGATGATAGTGACAAGAACTTCGACAACCTCATACCTGTTGTTAGTAAATGAAGAATTCGGTGCAGTAAATGTCGCGCAACGAGCGTCGTCGTCGTCGCAGTAGAGACACCTGCAGCGTCGTCAGCCTCCCGGCGGGCACCCGTACGACCGTCGACGTCACCGTGACATCATGACTTGTGTGATGTCATCTGTGCTGGCTGGACGTCCGAGCCGTGCAAGTGCCCGCCGAGAGTGACTGCGGACTAAAGGCGAATGCTGCATCATGTAGTCGCCTTGCGGCGCAGTCTCCCTGTACGCAGGCAGGTCTGTGCGCTGGTAGAAACGCTACTGGACGGTTGCACCTACTCTAGTCTAGTCAAGTCTTAAGGCAAGAGGGCGTTACCTCATCTCATTTGCGACCTGTCTTCCAGCGATTCCCTACTCTGACATTAACAATAATAACCTGTCAAAATATGTCCGTCCGTCGGCCAGTTTGTGTTACTGTCACGCGAGTCTGCATGCAATGGTTAAACAAATCAGCAAACTTTCGACTAATAGATTGTGTCTCTACAATTTTCGTACTGAAACGTGGATAAATTCCGCATTGGTCACATTCGTTCGGTGTGAAGTGTTTCTTTCAGGCTGCCCACGCGTTGTGAGTCTGTGATACGCAAACTGCGATTAAAAGGTCAGAAATAACACCATATCTTGAGTCTGCTTCCGCACCGCAATTTGGTTATCATCACGCAGCTTCGCTAAAGCACTGAAAATGTTTTACTAATTCTACCCTATGTAGATTTTACCTCAGTTTTAAGCGTTTAAGTCAAACTGTCGATTTTACTAAATTTCTCAGGCGTTCTTTTTAAACGGTAAATCTAATGTGCCTATGTATTGTTTTCTTGTTAGTTTTAGTTAGACTGTATTAAGTGTTTGACGACAAATCTAAACGTCTTGCTAGTGCAAATTTTTTTACTGCAAATTTTTATTGGCTGCTGTGTTTATTGAGCAAATGATTGAATAATTGATTATTAGTACCGGTATTGTGATATGTACGTTATAAAAATAGTTTAAATCTGTCTTTTTCACTTGTGACGTCGTTATGCCTTTACAACTTTTGCGGCACTGGCTAGAAATTAAACGCACTCAGTTTGCTAGCAAGTTGTAGTAATTTGTACTGCAATGAACAAAATTTCGTATAAAATTATGTACACAACGCATTTAGTAAACAAGGTCTAAAAATTGTAAAAATTTTATTAAATCATTTCAGAGACTTCGAAATTGCATAATGTTTTTTTTCTGCCAAAAAAGCACAAAAATCGTTTTGGTGCTTTTTTGCAAATAGGCTACGAAAGAAAAAAAATAGCAGGCGAAGTGAAAACGATAGTTTAGCTTAACGGTATAGCACCGCGCGCATTAGTAAGCTACTTGAGTGGGTATGCGCACAGTTTGCGTCTACTTTTAAAACGCCCCAAACTTTCCAATTGGGATGAGCTCGGACACAGTGCACATTAGCGAGAAAAATTCGAAGTGATTCTAGGGCTTCTAAGTTCATTGTTAACACGAGCCATTGGGGTTAAAGGTAACATAATATATATTAAGATATTTAATATTACAGTAGTATGAATAATAATGATAACTAGAGCTGGCGAATTAACGCGTTGACGCGTTAACGAATTAACGGGCGTTAAAAATAACATGCGTTAAAAATATTAACGCACATACGTAAATTCACTACATTCTGTGAAGCAGAAGTTTCAATATTTTATAAAACTGTGGTTATTTGACGACCGAGTAATATTTAAGCAATTAAATTGTTTTATTGCCCTTTTATCATTACTCTCACGGTCCAGCGACACAGCCACGAGTTCGTCGGTAGTCTGCAATTACCCTCTCTATGTAGTCTATCTATATCTGTAGCAATATAATGATGCGTTAATTAACGCGTTAACGCATTTTTAAAACGCCCTTAATATTATAAGTATAAATGTACAAAACATTAGTTTATACACTTGTTAACGGCAACATTTAAGGACTTGCACTTCGAAAACAGCAAAAATTACAAAAGGTGATATTGCCCGCATCACACTGACTGAGTGTCAATGTGCTGCTGAATAATATTTATTAGTTTGATAAGTGACAAAGATTAAAACATCATTCTCATGTACAGAAAATATACGAAAATATAAGCTTAACAATAAATAATAAATACCTTTCAGCGACTGTAGTCAAGATTCTGCTGTTTAAATCATTGTATTTATCTACGCGCCTTAGCTTTGTGATACCAGTACTCTGATCGAACGCCGTTTACAGACTTGTAGTTATGTTACAACAAATGCATGAATATGTTTTCTTGGATATAGAAAACACTACATCGTCACCATATTGTTACGCAACTGCATCTTTCTGTACAGTGGTGCTCAATGGTTTGTCGGGTTTTTCTCGCTGTATATGTGCAACAATAGTATAGTTTTCGCTAGGTTGTCTACGTTTTTACTCGCGAAAGCAGCTACTGTTTTCAGCGCGTCTTAGCCATCGCAATTTTGTCTGTCCCTCCGTCCGTCTGTTTGTCACACGGGTGGATCAGTCAAAAATGGTGCAAGCTGGGATCACCAAATCTTCACCATCGGTTGCCTGGAAGACTCTAGTTTCAGGATCCGTAAAGCTTTTTCATAAATTCGAAGGCAGTCACTTCGAACGAGGGCGCTAAATGAGAGGGGGTAACCAAAATTTGCGATTTTTGGCCAATAAGTCGTTGTATCTCAGTAACGGTGCGAGATAGGGTCTAGGTTACTATTAATCACTAATAGGAAGTCGTACACTGGCTCTTGATTACTACTAAATTCAATGACCTTGAATGACCTTGAACGCTGAAATAGAGGTTTTATGGATTTTTTGGCGATTTCGGGCTGCGGGACATATTTCAAAAGCGAATTGCGCTGAAACCAATTGCGATAGACAGGGACAAGCTGTGTTTGAAATTTTCAGCATTGAACGTAGATTTCGACGGTCCAAGTTTCGATTTTCTAGGTTTAAGGAAACCTGTGCACGAGGGCATCAAAGAGCGGTACCCCCGTGAAAGTCGCGACGAAACGGCTGGAGATAGACGGACTGTTTGCGAACAGGAACTGCTATAGGCTTTTGCGCGTCTCGTGAACATTAGCTCAAATTTCTTGTTACATTTATACTTTCATGCTCTGTTTTGTTTCTATCCTACTATCTGTCATATGGGCCTCTTTAGTTGCCTAAAATAAATGCCACTGATTGACTGACTGATTAATTGCAAATGTCAGAAAGTGTTGCAATTATACATGTAAGTATAGGCCGAAGTAATTTTGCATCAGAAAAATAGTGGCACACGTTTCTTCGCGAGTGATGCTGCTGGTAAACTAAACAAAGAATAATGCGAAATTGCAAAACTAGCTGTAGTCTTTTAATACTTCAGAATTCATAAATTATATTCAGCATTGATATTAAGTATACGTCAAAATTATTTCAGAAATCAGGATCCAGTGTAAGGTTACTGAGTGTACTACAATTAGCGGGAGTGAACAAGTGTGGTTACTTTCAGGCTATGTAATCAGTATAGATCTAGCCATAGCAGATACGCGCGGTGCAATTCGTTATCAGATTTATATAAATATTTTGTGGTGTTTTAAAAACCGTTTTGATGAGCTGTATTTCAGTTATTTTACAACACTGAGACAAACGACTACCGTAGCACGCTTGTTTATCAATTCATAGGGCTAATCATATTTACATTTAATTCAGTGTCAGTGTCAAGTGCATGCAGTAACAACATTAAACAGCAGACATTAGGCTATATATACATGCGTAAAGTAGGTCACTGGTATCTGTCGTAGCACAGCAACAACGTACGTCTAATAATAACGATAACGATAACATTAACAAGTAAGAAAGGTAATTTGATAATAGGCGGAATCGCTGCTCGATACCGCCTCTAAACTGAGAATAATGCGAATTGCAACACCAGCAGTAGGTAATTTTAAATTTTTTAAAATAAATAAGCAATTGCATGTTTGGGTTGGGGTTTAAACTCCCAGATCTCTCCTACTCCTGGGGGTCAGAAATCCCAACTGACATATTGCATCATTAGACCCCACATGTGTACTACTTGCCACATGAAAGCCAAATCCCGGTCCGACGAAACACCGCACCGGACCGCACCGGAAAAAATATGTGTTTGAATCCGGTGCGGTCCGGTGCGGTGCTTTGTTGTACCTGCTAAATCTATCGAACGGTTTAAGCAAGGTGCAGGTGTACGATTGCGACCGACTGGCAGACGAACCACGCTACTGAGAAATGTCTAGCAATAGTCGGAATAGCTTGCAGTGGCAGCAATTCCGCCCAATAATAGGCCCTAATAACGTTAAAGATGTCGGCGACGGATCGGTTGGATAAAGCTCGCGACGGATGGAAAGTTGAAACTTTACCTGTATTATTTACGGCGGACGCCCATCTCGTTTTTATCACATTCTGCTTCGTAACTCTGTCAAGAGAATAATAAATACATACTGCTACGTCTGTAAGTTATAACACAATGTTACCTAGAGTCATATCTTGTTCCATCCAGGTGCGAAATTTGTATTGCAAATGAGTTTGACCATTGTATTTTATTTGTTTACTGTTGCTCCTTCTGACTCCTGTCGATGCTAAGTTACCAATTATTTACCTGCTGCGATGCGGTCACGTGTGTGCGTTAAGGGGTTTTTACATGAGCAACGATTTCACCGGTGTCGCTTACAGAGTACAACTGACGCTGCTGAACATTGTCAGTAGCAGCGCAAACAATGTCTATGTCTTCGTGGTTCGTTGTGCCTCCTTCAATATGCTCACCGGGCATTGATTCATTCGCTAAGTCGTTCATTGCGATCGACTGCTGGTTCTTGGCGGTCGTCTTCCTGTTTGGCCTGGACGTTCTCACAGCGTCGAATGAACGACCACTCGCGTAGCTGCGCGTGAAGATGGACTGTTCCGTCGAGTAGGCCGCTCTGTCGACAGCCATCGCAACGCAGCACAGGCCGAAGACACGTCGCACCACGAAATCGCGGTAACCGGCGCGAAGACCTTTGTTGGTGAGGCCGTAGATGAAGAAGTTGACGCTGGCGTGCAGGTGCGCAATCATTGATGCGTACAGATGAACTGAGAGAGGAAATTCATCCCGCTCGTCAGACAACAGTACTATCGCATACGGCGCCCAGCATATGCAGAATGCAAGGAAGATCAAGACAATTACTTTAATCTGTCGAATTGTCTTTACGATGGCCGCCTGGGTGTTCCATGCTCCCGTGCCGGCGTTCCCTCCTCTGCGGGCCTGCAGAATCCGCAGCTTAGCTTCGCGGATGTGCACAAAAATACGCCAGTAGCAAAGAACTATGATCGTCAGCGGCAGCAGCATGCCGACTGTGACGAAGAAGACGGTGTACTGATGGGACCGTGTGCGGTCCCATAGACACTTCTGCGTCTTGTGATCGAACGTGTGCACGGACCAGCCAGCGTGGCACGGCACGTCGATCGCCACGCCTATCACCCAGGTCGCCACGACGATAGCGACGTACGTGTAGCGGGAAAAGATGCGACGGTACGCGTCGTGATGGCAGATGTAGACGTAGCGATTGACGCTAATACAGCCGATGCTGAGGAGAGAAACGACACAGCTAGTGACGCACAGACTGGCGCAGACCGTGCACATCCATTGACGACCTCCGTGAAACAACTCCGGACCAACGATCGCACCTGCCGCACCAGCACATAATGTAACACGCCTTTGACTGTAAGCTACATGATACTTTAATTACTAGATCTCTTACTTCTTGTTTACACACGCAGTTTCATAAACTTTGTTGAAGGTTTTCAGTCGATGCAAGGCAACGTATAAAAAGCTGTTGACACTCTGGCACTGTTTGTTTCCGCAATTGCTACTCGTATGCACCGCGTTAGATAAAACAGTAGATGTCTGAAATAAAATAAGCTTTTATTCATATTGTTCATAATAAAAACAACTAATAATTGAACTATACACGAGAAGATGTCAAATGTTGCAAAATGGACCAATCTTTTAAAAGACTAACAAGTCATACTGATTACCATCTACGTCGCGAGATATTTCTTAGTGCACTGGAGTGATAAGGTATTAAGAACTAATGTAGAGAACCATTATGCATCAAAGCACAATGTATAATAGTATGACACTTCTCTCATCAGCAGACCACGGAAGCGTATATAAATAGCACCTAAGTACATTAGTTTCCACGCGCAGACATTTCGCCGAGGATTATCACACCCTGTTTTTGGCGTAAATGAAGTACGTGTAAATTGTTCTCCTTCCCTCGGTGTCCATTGCTTATTTTTCCATCTACTAATGTTTCGTGGCGATAAGGGACTAAGGTTAGATGTGCTGCTTTCGCCGTTAAGCTGCTTTTAGCAGCGTTCAATAAAAATAACTTATGTACAAAGACGCTTTTCGTCCGGATAATTTTTCAACGACTTACAACTCTCCTTAAAACATTCACGTGGCTTACGAGGCCCACGCTATGGATACGTTTTTTACGACAGATAAAGTCCACAGTGAATAAGCAGTTTAGGTCTGAGTTCCCAATTCCCAAACTTGCGGAAAATTATAACTAAGGGGTCACGTGAAGACCATACAGAATTCCTAACGTAGGCCATCGCAAAGGTAAAACCGCAAAATCGGACTGTGTCGCTGAAGACTGCTGCGAATCTGCATGTATGGGATTAAAGCAGCAGAGCATGGCATTCAGACCGAAGTCACGCACAAAGTCGTTCACCTCAATCGCGATTTTATTTCCTCTCAGACGAGGGAATGCTTACTCCCTAGAGTTCAACGAGTTTCTCTTCTGTCCCACGAATAATCCCATTACCGGTACACTTTGACAACTGGCTGTCGTTCTTGCCATTAATATCCGTTCTTGAGCATCGGAGATCAAGACAATTATAGATATTATGCAAAATCCCTAATGCAAAAATGTGATTCGAATGAAAATGCTAGAACTAAAATTGTAGGACCGAAGAAATCGATGTATGAAAAGTGCATGGAGAAAAAACGAACAAACATGTGTCAAGCCGAAGTTAACGGCCATAAAAGGTTTTCGTCAGCCGAAATGACCTTTAAGAGTCATTTAGCCTAAGGTCACTAAAGCAGCGACATCTATTGATTAACTGGACGGCGTTCGGGAATACTATATTTCCATTATACTACATTCTACGTTGGCTTCATAAACGTAGTTTTTGGCTCGCGCCTTAGTTCCCAATTTGATTACCGATGTTTACAGTGTGTTGTGCTGTTGAAAGGTCGCGTGGTTTTTACCTTCGCCATGAAATAACAATGGTGCGGGTAATGCAGTCGTGTGTTGTCCGTCAGTCCGTCCGTCTGTCTGGTGTGACGTTGAGGTACCGTGGTCACATAAGTTAGGTTACCTGAAAAGCTGTTACACGAATGGGTTAAGAGTGTTAACTTATGTTGTTGCAGATGAAAAAAGCTTTAAAATTTACTAAAAAGTGTATGTAACGCAGTCAGCTAGCGCCATGTGTATATAAAGCGATAGTTACGGTCACTGTCTGTAAAAATGTTCAGGGGCAGCGGCGGGCGGAGGGTCCAGGAGTCCGGACCTCCAGCCTCCAACAGAACGACCCATGAGATTGTCGCAAATCCGAGCTTTCTTGGATGGGTGAAGGGGGCGGGGTGAGGGCTGGCGGCGGCAAATCGACAACCACTTGACCTGGACCTCTTAGCTCTGAAAACCTGGCGCCGCCCCTGAAAAAGTTTAAGTTATCTCGCAAATTAATTTTCTCCAATTAGCATAAATTATTCATTTATGTAAGCTTTGTGTTTGTCAGCAATGTCGTGTCGTACCTGATACGGCCACAGGATTGATGACTGAAGTGACGATGAGATCGGAGCAAGCGAGGTTGACGATGAATATCTTGCCGACCGTTCGTGGGTTGCGACAGCGAACGGAGCTGCTAAGTGAGCCAATGACAAGAAGATTGCCGAGCGTGCCTACCACTGACGCCAGGCTGATGACGCTAATGTACGGCACCGTCACTGTGGGACCGATGTGCAGTAGAGAACTGCTGCTGACGTTTTCCGGCGAAAAGTCCAGCTCCATCTCATTAACTATTGCACTGCAAGCAACGACGATATGTGGAAAAAAACTGTCAAAGATCGATATGTTTATATCTGTTAAAATATTAACACGTGTAATAATCTTGCTGTAAACAACTAATATTTTGTGGCGAGGTTAAATTAAAATCAGTTAAAACGCCCAATACCAATATTCAAAACAGTTAGTAATGTGGAAGACTATACCATGACAAAGTTGTTGATTTTATTTGTTTGTTTCAGTTGTCTCATATACCTTAACGAGTCCCTACAATACTCAAACGTAAGCTTGGTGACAGCAAACCTCACGTGGACAAAATTATTTCCGTTTTACAATTTTACTGACTTTGTGATAAATTAATTAATTATGATTTTAAATTAATGGCGTCATTAACGAGCAATGGGATTATCGGAAACAGTACCGGTGTCGTGGAAAATTTGTCGCACCTGGAAAATTCTTCCAACCTCCATATTCTCATAATGTAACCCTAACTCTAACTCTAACCCTAGCCCTAACCCTTTCCCTAATTTTAACCCTAACCAGTGCTGCTGCATGTCGGAATTATTTTCCGGTGTGACGAATTTTTTGCTGGGAATTCCGAATTATGATTAGGCCTAATTCTAAAAAGACTAAAAGTTAAACATGCATTAAGCCTACCTATACTTGAAATCAGCAACACGAAAAAATATGATTCGTTTCAGACAAGTAACATTAAAATAAGTTAACATGTACTAGTTTTATTTCGCAGTGTATACTAGTTCTATAAGCTCGTACTCACGGTCAACAAGTGCAGAGCTCGTCGTAACATGTAGCCTACGCCGAGATGTGCCGTCCGTGGAAGAAGTGAAGACGCCGACCTTTAACCGCACGCACACGTCAGTGGCATGTCAATAATATGACGTCAGACGACACGGTATGTAATCGGGCGATCGATCGACTGACGTGAAAATCATCGTTAGGACGAATCCCATCACGAAGAAACTCAGTCAGAACAAAACCACGACTCCAGCCTTAATGACCTTCATGCTAACAGCATTGCAATACCCGATAGAACTAGGCCTAAAGGAAACCTATCGGAGCGAGTTCGACCTTGGTTCTTCTGATGGACGCGAGTGTTCGTGCACTGACTGCGCGGAAGTGCCTGCGGTCGTGGCCTAACTGTAAAATAGATGCGGCGAGCGCGTGCGTCACAGCGCGTTGACGGCGACAGCAGAGCTCTGCTCTATACGATGGTGGCGACCCTAGACTGTATCTAGTCTAATAGGCATAGATGGAGCTGCGCACATTTCAGCAAACACTGATGGACAGTTTGAGTTTGTGATAAGTTGTAATTCGGCAGCAGCGGCGTTGGTGTTAGACAGCAAACAGCAAGTTTATTGGAGGTTGGTCAAACGCCAACCCAGAACAGCACACGTGTAAGAACATCATAGAACAATATGCCAAAGCTTGTTTCAGTTATGGCAGTGAGAACTGTCCTGTTGTAGTTAATTTTCATTTATATCGTGCCTTCGTAGTTAGTCTTGCTATGCATGTCTTCGGTTTTTGTCCCAAGTACAAAACTATGTACTTACTTTAAACCCCTGTAGGTGTTGGCCTTGACTTCGGCATGGAATGAAAACTTTTCTGGAGGCGATACCAATACTTTAGACGACTAACTTTGTAATAACACGCTAAATCTTTATAAATTTGTGTCCAGAAATGTTCCACGTAGTTCGTCTTCAGTCTTTTTAAGAAGAACATTGTCTTTAAAATTGTTGTTTGAATACTATAATATGGCTGACGTATTCTGCCGTTGCGTGTGTCAGAAGATAATGAAAGTGGTATAGCATATGGCGTGCAAATCTGGGATTGTGTTCGTGTACTATCACATCGGACTGTTACCAGTATAGCTCGGCCGAGTCGTAAGTCGAAAGTCGTAAACGCCCGTTGACGTCAATAGAGACCACCATTTATGGCTCATAAACATCTTTTTACATCGAGAACGGGCGTTTTATGACGAGTTTCCGGGATTTTGCGCACCCGCCAATTTGCTATATTGGCCCGCTGATCGTATACTGCCGTAACAGTAGACTTGATGATACGATGCATTTTTTCGTTTATAAGGAAAATATTTTGATACATTATAACGATCGATCACTCATTATATAAACTAGTCATTATAGTCATTCAATCAGCCGCTTCAAAGATATGCACAATGTTCAGAAATAAGATACCTATACGCTCTTTCCGGTAAAAAAACTAGACATAGTGCAATAAAAATATCAAATCTAAATAAAATTTAGTACACTTAATCTTCAATAAATTCCTAAAGCGACTGCCAAATTTCAATGAAAAACATTATTTTTCCGGGGATATTTTGTTATCGATATTAGACATCTAATAACTTTGGTAAGAAATGATATTTTGTAATGAAATTTACCAGTCGCTTTAGGAATTCATTTGTGGTTAAGTGTACGAAACTTTATTTAGGTTTTTCAGATTTGACATTTTTGTTGCACAATGTTTATGGGATTAGTATTTTACCGGCACAGTGTAGTAAAAATCGCTACTAGAAAAAATGACAATTTTGACCAATTTGCGAGAAGACGCACAATGGAACTCAGATCATTTTAATTCTGCTGCATATCTAAATACCCATGTGGCTAAATATTTGCTAATACCTACCCGTATGCCGAAAAAAATCGGTTACGTTAGAGTAGAATCTATCGCTGGAAAATAGCACTTTATTAAATGTGTAGGGTAACTAAAATGAAAGCAAACTGTATGCTTTACTTGTTTTCTGGCGTAAAATAAACTTTTAAAGGGCTATATGCGCCGATTAAAAATTGAAAAAAATTTCAAATTTGCAAACCCGCACGTAAACAAATGTTGTCAACTTCTTCGTGTTTATCTTTATTTATTTAGTTTAACTTTACAATATTTTGCGAAAAAAACAAATGCAAAACAAATATTAACGAACAAAACGACAATTAAAACACTGAACGTGCACTTACACACGCACATACGAGTTGCTGACAAAATGACAATATGATGTCAAATAGAATAAAAAGTAAACACAATATATGACAACGCAAAAAGCATAAAAACATAGGCCCAAAGACGCAAAAACGAATGCACAAAATGACTTTGAAATGGCTGATACGTAAAAGACTTGAACAAATCTACTCGCTTTGTAATGCGACGAAACGCGGAGAGGAAACTAAACAAATGCTAAAACAACGATCAATTTTTTAATCAAAACTTTATTTTAATTTATAGAACATTGTAAACAAAAGTTTTTTTTTCAAAACGTATGACAGTGCTAAGTGCGATAACAGTTTTGATTGCGGTGTGACGAGTTGAGTACTGAATGGTATCAGTGAGCGCCGTGTACTGTTATGATCGATTTTATCCGTGTGGTAGACGACTCTGTAAATCTTAAGACACTAATAACGACGGTGCCGGTGGAATTCAGGGCTTGGACATTAAAGTGCGACGTCGTTGAAAAACACGATACAGTTGAAAAGGTCAGTTAATCTTGCGTTTTCTATACAACATTTCGGTGTCCCGTTGTCCAGTCTCGTGTTTCAATCGACCTGCAACAACGATGACTGTGTTGCTTACATGTAAACTCCATACGGTGTCGCAAGAAACCGAACCGCCGTTGCGTCTTTAAATAATTTTAAAATCCTGGTGTAATATCCACAAACTTTAGCAGGGGCATCGTGCTGTTAAAATATTGCGGGCCGGGGAAATGTCAGGGTGGGACGATGGAGGGACCGAAAGTCCTGAGCGAGGCGCGGAGGCTCGAAGCGCCGAAGCGTCGAGGGGGGTCTGGGAAGGGGCCCCATAGCCCCTCCCCAGTATGGGGGTTTGGCGTCTATGCTCGCAAAAAAAAATTTTTTAATTAACGCTAAAATTGCACATTTTCATGCATTTTTGCACAGTGACGGCAGCAGCGCAGTAAAGGAACCAGGTCAGTTAAATGTCAGGAAATCCTCAAACCAGCTTAGCCAGGTAAGGTCGCCCGGAGTCCCGAACGCCGTGAAGGGCTCACCTAACCTCAATCATCTGACCGACTTACTTTCCACCTAGTAAGGGGACGATCCCTCTTCTCTTTCCTTTCCCTCCCTCCTTTTCTTTCTTTTTCAGTCTCTTTCTTCTTTTCCCTCTCTCTTTTCCTTTTCCTTTTCCATTACCCTCTTTATCCCTTTCCCTTTTTTTCTCTTTTTCGAATCCAGCTAAAGGGCATGGGGAAAGTTATAACGCTCTCTTAGTATGGTGTGGGGCGAAGCCCCAGCCGCCATCGATTTTTGGACATTTTGAGCGTGAAAAAACACGTTTTAAAGCCAGCTACAGCCATTATCGACGCAAGGCAATAGGCAGGGCGGTAGACTACCCGGTTCATGCACTAAGAAGGGAGTAGTAGATTACTTTACCTCAAAACGTGTTTAAAATTTATTTATACAAAAATTGTTTTCGTTTTTGAACATATTTGGGGGCCCAGAGCTTCCTGAGTATTCTTTAGACGCGATTTGCCAAGGTTATTTGCCCGTGGATAATATGTATGCAAATGGTATTGCTCTTTTTCTAAGAACGACATATCTGCATGGTAAAAGTGTCGTTGTCGTCTTTTATTCAGGATTTTCTCTAATGCTTACTTTGCATGGCGTGTAATTCTGACCTTGGTTATAGTGCTTTTATGCGTCTGCACTGCGGGCACTGCTGCTGACTCCAGTGATATTTTCATTAACTTGAAGTCGAACTTGAAATAAAATTATCAATTTTACTGCAGTTGAACTTGAAGTTGAACTAAAAAAAACTCAAGAACTTGAATTGAACTAAAACTAAAATTTGACTGTCTAAACCTAATTAAAAGTTGAAGTAAAATAGTAGCCCAAAGTTAAATCACAGGTTGCGCGGTAGCGCAGCACTGTTATAAGGGTGACTGGCCATTTCAATGGAAAACTCCAAAATTTGACCCCTCGTATTTCCCAAATCCCTTAATTTTTTCACATTAAAATTTGCACATATGATTATGTCCAGCATATCTCCTGATGTGCAAAATTTAGTGAAAATCCGTTCACGGGGGGCTTCCCACAAATAGGTGAAATATAACGTCTGCGTAACTTTTTGTGCCTTCCCTTTTTTCTTGCCGTCCTCTACAGGAAAAACGACTGAACTGATTTTAACGCACGATGGCTCATATGACGCGGTTTTGCGCAAGGAAGTGTTTTTTGGGAATTACAAAATTTAAATTCAACATTTTCACCTATTTTTCACAAAAAAATATGAAAAATTACAATGGCGCCTATGGGGAAAATTAGACAATGCTTTAAACTGTCATAACTCCGGATATGTATAAGATAAAGTCGTAATTTTTGGTTCTGTAGTATGGTTTTCGGGGTCGGCCAATTTAACAATGTCATTTATATTTACCCGTGATCGACCCTTGTTGCCATGGCAACGAAATTTGGGACAATGAGCGATAACTCGGCTCCCTTAAAAATTGCACGCTGTTTGCACCTACCCCCTATTTTCGGTCCCGCGCTATCCGATGGTGTCATTTAAATTTTTCCCCTGCCAAGCCTAGTTGCCACGGCAACGAATTTTTGGACAAAATTGGCTATAACTCGGTCCCCGTAAAAGATAATTGCGCGCTGTTTGCGTCTACCCCCACATTTTCGGGGCTATCTGATGTTGTCATTTAAATTTCTCTCCTGGCGACCCCTGTTTCCATGGCAACGAATTTTGGAACAAAATTCACTATAACCCGGTCTGTGTAAGAAATATCTGCAAACTTTTTGCGTCTATAGGGTGGGGGTTTCGGGGATAGGCCATCGAATGATGCCACGCGAATTTTTTCTCCGAGCGACCCTCGTTGCCATGGCAACAAAATTTGGAACATAATGGGTTAGAACTCGGCTTACGTAAGAGATATATCGAAGATCTTTGCATCAGATGGGGTGTTTTCAAGAT